>REGX01441457.1_pt1 | contig 18990 bp, 17 predicted proteins | sample 2276321 | NCBI WGS metagenome assembly REGX01 (sample SAMN08335021, study PRJNA423103) | bovine gut metagenome | biome: bovine gut metagenome; feature: rumen; material: feed digesta; isolation source: rumen digesta from from 15 high feed efficiency cows and 15 low feed... | host: Bos taurus ... | reverse complement strand
GCTTATTCAGTACATCAGTACATCAGTACATCAGTACAATTAATGCAATTTCAAAAAGCTTATTCAGGACTTCAGTACTTCAGGACTTCAGTACAATTAATGTCTTTCTTGGAATTCACCCTAATCGTAAGTTTTACCATAAGCACTTTAACCTTGTGGCATGGCCTCTCACAATTCAATAATCTTTATTGTCCCTCCGGTTCACCGAGCCAAACGGGGAGAGCAATCCACGAGTAGGCTAGAAGATTTTTAAATGCTCGCAAGAATATAGTAGCAATGAATTATCAAATTTGCTCAGATTGATTGTGTACGATTAAAAGAAAGCGCAGAAGGATGCTTTTGAGCGCTTTGAAAGCCTTTGTTGATGCGGAAAAACAGATTTTACCCTTGTAAAAAATAAATAATCCACCTTCTACCGAAAAATCGCTTGTAACTTTGCATTAGTAGAAAATGAAGGTAAAAGTTTTAATTTAGGGGAGAGATTTTTTTAGGATATCAATTCTTGTAATTATCACAGATTTTTCAATTACTAATACATACATCCAGGCAAAGCACTTTTTGTCAGGAGAAAATCTGCCCCCTTTCAACGGGGGGCATTTTGAATCGACTATAGTACATTTAAGGTTAACATATTAGTTTTATATTACATTACATTTTCATAAGCGCAATATTGCAAATGAGATAAGATGGCTGCCCCGTGAGGAGCGGCCATTTTTTTTACCACTTGTCGTGTGTGGTTATCTTATCCTTCCAATCGTGATCTTTCGGGAAATCCATACCGTTCCAGGCTTTCACCTGTGTCCATGGCTGGGCAGCATCCACCCAAAATGGATGATTAGCTGGGAGTCCGAGAGGCATGAAGGAAAGGGTGGTCATATACAAACTACCATTGTTGGTGTACCAATCGGCAACATTCGGCTGATGTCCACAGAAACCGATAGTGAGATAGCCTCCTTTGTTGAAATTCTTCTGAGTGTCAAACATGCGATGCATCACTTTGGTTAGGGCAGCTCTTACTTGTCCGTTGCTTAAATCGGATGGCAGTTTCTGCTGCCATGCCATCAATGCTAAAGGTTGCATAACAGCCATTCTGTAGGGAATGGAACGGCCTACTACAGGGAATGTACCCTCGGGAGATATAAAACGTTCAAGAATGATGGAATATTTCTGGCATCGAAGTAACTCTCTGTTGTAATATTTCTGATAATCAAGACGAGTGTTAGCTTTGGCATCTATCATTGCCTGGAGGGTTTCGAGATACATAGGGTGGAAGACATAACTGCTGTAGTAGTTGAAGGCAAAATCAGGACCATCCGAGAACCAACCATCACCAACATACCATTCTTCCATCTTGCGGCAAGCCGAATTCACACGATATTGATCGTAGGGCGCTCCCGCCTTTGCCATGAAACTCTCGATAGTGGAAGAGAAGAGTAGCCAATTGGTATAGGGAGGATCGATGTCGCGAAGACTGCGGAAGTGTGCGAGATAGCGTTGCTTGGTAGTTTCATCAAGTGGCACCCATAGTGTATCGTAGGCACGAAGAAAACTCTCGGCGATATAGGCTGCATCCACCAGAATCTGACCAGCCCCCTGCCAGAGCAGGCAATCGGGCGAGTCGGGATCCACCGCATTCTTATAGCTCGCCAAAGCCCATTCTCGTAATTGATGTCGCATCTGACCTTCCTTGGTATTATCATCGGGGAGCGCCAGCCAAGGAGCAATGCCCGACATCAAACGGCCAAAACATTCCATAAAGAGAACCTTTCGGTTGCGCTTGTCAAAACTCGGACTATATTCCGTCTCCATCTGTTGCTGCAACTTGCCCTCGGCCATTTTCTCGAGAACAGGTTGTGACATCTGCCAGGCTAGAGACGACCAGTATTCACGGTCGGAAGGCTGCTGCTTCGTCTTGGCAGCAGCATCATTTTGAAAAAACAAACAAAGTGTAATGACTAAAATTGCGATAATGTTTTTGTTCATTTTCGATAAGGTTATGGTTTGTATCTGGAATGCAAAAATAGTGAAAAGCAATGGGATAAGTGGCGATAGGATAAAAAAAATATCAAAAATCGGCTAGTATGAGCATTTTTTAATTATTAAATAGGTAAATTTTCGCTCGTTTTTATTAACTTTGCACCTACTTTATAAAGTACAAAAAGAAAAATGGCTGAAACAAAACAAATTAAGACTGCTTTAATATCAGTCTTCCACAAGGATGGTCTTGAGGATCTCCTGAAGAAATTGAATGAGGAGGGTGTGAAATTCCTGAGTACTGGTGGTACCCAGAGCTTCATCGAATCATTGGGTTACGAATGCGAGAAGGTTGAGGATGTTACCACATATCCTTCAATTCTTGGCGGTCGCGTGAAGACTCTTCATCCAAAGATTTTCGGAGGTATCCTTGCCCGCCGCGAGAATGAGGGCGACCAGGCACAGATGAAGGAGTATGAGATTCCTTCAATCGACTTGGTTATCGTTGATCTCTACCCATTCGAGCAGACAGTAGCCAGTGGCGCTTCTGATGCCGATATCATTGAGAAGATCGACATCGGCGGAATTTCATTGATCCGTGCTGGAGCTAAAAACTTCAAGGATGTTGTCATCATTCCTTCTAAGAATGAATATGCAGAATTGCTCGACATCCTTAACAAGAAGGGTGCAGCTACCGACATCGAGGATCGTAAGCATTTTGCAGAGCGTGCTTTCGGCGTAAGCAGTCACTACGATACTGCTATTCACGCTTGGTTCGCTAAGTAATTAGTAAATTAATAATGAGGTAATTAGTAATTGTGATGCGCCCACTCCGTGGGCAGGCTTCCCCAGGGAATGTCTATCATAATTGCTAATTACTATTTTCTAAATAATAATTAAGATAATGGGATTTTTTTCATTTATTCAGGAAATTGCAATGGACCTTGGCACCGCCAACACCATCATTATCAGCGATGATAAGATTGTGGTTGACGAGCCTTCGGTTGTCGCTCTTGACCGCCGCACTGATAAAATGATCGCTGTGGGTGAGAAGGCCAAGATGATGTACGAGAAAACACACGACAACATCCGCACAATTCGCCCGTTGAGAGATGGTGTGATCGCTGACTTTACCGCCTGCGAGCAGATGATGCGTGGACTTATCAAGATGGTTCACACAGGCAGCCGCCTTTTCTCTCCATCCCTCCGTATGGTAATTGGTGTGCCTTCAGGCTCTACCGAGGTTGAACTTCGTGCTGTGCGTGACTCAGCCGAGCATGCCGATGGTCGTGATGTTTATTTGATTTTTGAGCCAATGGCTGCTGCTATTGGTATCGGTATAGACGTAGAGGCCCCTGAGGGCAACATGATTGTTGATATCGGTGGTGGTTCTACCGAAATCGCTGTCATCTCTCTCGGTGGTATCGTTTCAAACAACTCTATCCGTACTGCAGGTGATGACCTCACCGCTGATATCCAGGATTATATGAGCCGTCAGCACAATGTGAAGGTATCAGAGCGTATGGCTGAGCGTATCAAGATTCATGTAGGTTCAGCTCTCACCGATCTTGGTGATGAGGCACCAGAGGACTTCATCGTTCATGGACCAAACCGTATCACAGCCCTCCCAATGGAAGTTCCTGTATGCTATCAGGAGATTGCACACTGTCTCGACAAGACAATCGCAAAGATTGAGAATGCCGTATTGAGTGCACTCGAGAATACTCCACCTGAGCTCTATGCTGATATCGTAAAGAATGGTATCTACTTGAGTGGTGGTGGCGCATTGCTCCGCGGTCTCGACAAGCGTCTTGAGGATAAGATTCACATTCCATTCCATATTGCAGACGATCCATTGCACAGCGTGGCTAAGGGAGCTGGTATCGCATTGAAGAATGTAGACCGCTTCTCCTTCCTGATGAGATAACGATATGCACAACCTTATAGAGTTTCTGGCGAAATACAAGCATTGGTTCGTCTTCGTACTTCTAGAGGTAATCAGCTTCGTACTGTTGTTTCAATACAACAGCTATCAGGGCAGTGTGTGGTTCTCTTCGGCCAATGCGGTTTCGGGCAAGGTTTATGAATGGAACTCTGCCGTCGATTCCTATTTCTCGTTGTCGAAGATTAACGAAACACTGGCTCAACGCAACATCCTGCTCGAGAATCAGGTGGCAAAACTCACGGATAGCATCACTAATATAAAAGGTGATAGTAGTCTGTTGAAAAGCCGTCAGCTCCTCCGTCTGGAAGGCTACAGCCTGATTCACGGTAAGGTGGTTAGCAACTCGGTGGACCGCCCAGACAACCTCATTACCATCGATGTGGGTTCATCCGATGGTGTGAGGAAGGATATGGGTGTAGTCTGCGGTAATGGTGTTGTAGGTATCGTTTATCTGGTGGCTTCCCACTACTCAGTGGTGCTGCCAATCCTCAACACCCAATCGAATATCAGCTGTACTATCTGGAAGAGAGGTTACTTCGGATCCCTTCACTGGACGGGAGGAGCAGCCAACATCGCCTATCTCGACGATGTGCCTCGCCATGCCCGCTTTAAACTGGGCGACCAGGTGGTTACCAGCGGTTATTCCTCTGTGTTCCCTCCAGGAGTGCTGGCAGGAAGAATCCAGCATGTTTACAATTCAGCAGATGGACTCTCGTATAGAGTGCAGATTAAATTGTCGACCGATTTCGGCAACCTGCGGGATGTGTTTGTAGTAGATAATTCGGCTATGCAGGAGCGCATAGATATTATGCGAGCTGCAGAAGACTCACTTAAAGTAAAGGAAGAATAAAGCAAGATGAATATAGATTTTGTTGAAAGAATAATTTTGTTCTTTGTTCTTTTGCTGGCACAGGCGTTGGTGTTCAATAATATACACCTCTTCAATTGTGCCACCCCATTGCTTTATATCTACTTTGTGCTGCATTTCCCTCGCAACTATCCAAGATGGGCCGTGCTGATATGGTGTTTCGCAATGGGCTTGGGTGTCGACATGTTTGCCAACACCCCAGGCGTTGCTGCTGCATCCATGACCCTTGTCGGTATGCTGCAGCCATCATGGTTCTCAATCTTTATCCCAAGAGATAGCGCTGATGACCTTGTGCCATCGCCTAGAACTATTGGTGCAACCTCTTTCTTCTATTATGTTTTGCTCCTCGTCTTCCTTTATAGTGTGGTGTTCTTTACCCTCGAGGCATTCAATTTCTTTAACTGGATGCAGTGGTTGATGAACATCGGTGGAAGTACAGTGTTGACAATGTGCTTGATAATGGCTGTTGAGAATGTGAGGAAATCATAATGAAGGATTATAATCTCGAAAATCGAAGTTTAGTAATAGGTGGTGTGGCTACAGCTATTGTTGTGGTCTACATCATCCGACTTTTTACGCTCCAGCTCTTGAGCGATGACTACAAGAAGAATGCCGACAGTAATGCATTCCTCAAGAAGATAGAGTACCCTTCGCGTGGTGTCATTACCGACCGCCACGGCAAGCTTATGGTGTACAACCAGCCTGCCTATGATATTATGGTGGTGATGAATGAGGAGAGCGGCCGCCTCGACACGATGGAGTTCTGTAATGCCTTGGGTATCACTAAGGATGCTTTCATTCAACGTATGAATGATATTAAGGACCGCAACAAGAATCCTGGCTATTCGCGCTATACCCAACAGCTCTTTATGAGTCAGCTCACGGATAAGGAGTTCAGCGTATTCCAGGAGAAGATGTTCCGCTTCCCTGGTTTCTATGTTCAGAAGCGAAGCATCCGCCAGTATAAGTATCCGTATGCTGGTCATGTGCTGGGCGATGTGGGTGAAGTTTCGCAAAATAATATTGAGGAGGACGACTACTATCAGCCTGGTGATTACATCGGAAAGATGGGTGTGGAGAAATACTACGAGAAGCAGCTCCGAGGAGAGAAGGGTGTTCAGATACTTCTTCGAGATGCGCATGGAAGGATTCAGGGACGCTATCAGAATGGTAAGTTCGATAGCAGACCGGTAGCTGGTAAGGATCTTACACTCTCACTGGATTTGAATCTTCAGGCTTTGGGTGAACGATTGCTTGAGGGGAAGATTGGCAGTATCGTTGCTATTGAACCATCTACGGGTGAGGTGCTGGCAATGGTGTCTTCACCTTCCTATGACCCTCGATTGATGATCGGACATAAGCGTGGAAAAATGCACGCTAAACTCTCACGTAATGTCTGGAAACCTTTGCTCAACCGTAGTATCATGGGTCAGTATCCTCCAGGCTCTACTTTCAAGACTACCCAGGCACTAACCTTTATGACCGAGGGTATTATCAATTCGCACACAACTTATCCATGTAATCATGGATTCTATTATAAAGGATTGCATGTAGGCTGTCACGGTCATGCTTCGCCTTTGGCGTTGGTGGGAGCTATCAGTACTTCGTGCAACGGCTATTTCTGCTGGGGACTCTATCATATGATGAGCAACCGCAGGAAGTATCACACTGTTCAAGATGCAATGGATACGTGGCGAGATTATATGGTGAGCATGGGTTTTGGCTATAAACTAGGTATTGACCTGCCTGGTGAGAAGCGAGGACTGATTCCAAACTCTGCTTACTATGACAAGGCTTATAAGGGATCTTGGAACGGTTTAACTATCATCAGTATCTCTATTGGACAGGGTGAGGTGAACCTCACACCACTTCAAATTGCCAATCTAGGTGCAACCATCGCTAACCGAGGCTATTTCTACACACCTCATGTTGTGAGAAAGGTGAAAGGTGAGCCATTGGATACCGCTTTTACCCGCCGCCATTATACGAAGGCTACCAAGAGGGCCTATGACTGGGTGGTTGCTGGTATGCGAAGTTCTGTAATGGGAGGTACCTGTAAATATCTCGGAAGACTGGGCTTTACGGTTTGTGGAAAAACTGGTACAGCGCAGAATAGAGGACAAGACCACTCCGTATTCATGGGTTTTGCACCTATGGAGAATCCAAAGATAGCCATTGCGGTATATGTAGAGAATGGTGGTTTTGGTGCCGACTTTGCGGTTCCAATCGCCGGAGTAATGTTTGAACAATATATGAAGGGACATCTCTCGCCATCTATGGCAAGGGAGGCAGATGCACTTCAAAAACGAAGAATAGGTTATGGCAAGGCAAACAGATAAAGGCAATAGTGTACTTCGTTCACTTGACTGGTGGACGATACTTATCTATGTGGCACTTCTCGCTTTCGGATGGGTGAGTGTCTGTGGTGCCAGTTATACGTATGGTGACACTGATATCTTCAGTATGGATTCTCGTTCGGGTATGCAGATTGTCTGGATGGGTACTTCTATCTGTTTGGGCTTTGTTATTCTGATGCTCGACGATCGCTTTTTTGATACCTTCTCGTATGTTATCTTTGCAGCGCTTCTTCTGTTGCTCTTTGTCACTATCTTCAACCCCCATCAGATCAAGGGATCCCGATCTTGGTTGGTATTAGGCCCACTTCGACTGCAACCGGCAGAGTTTGCCAAGTTTGCCACGGCATTGGCGATAGCGAAGTTTATGAGTACTTATGGATTTGATATTCATAAGATGAAGCACTTTGCTGGTGCCTGCTTCGTGGTGATGCTGCCAATGATCATGATTGTGCTTCAGCGGGAGACAGGCTCGGCGCTTGTTTATTTTGCTTTCTTCCTTATGTTCTACCGTGAAGGTATGCCAGGAAGTATTCTATTCACAGCGGTGGCAATGGTCATCTATTTTGTGGTGGGTATCAAGTTCGAGCAGGTACAGTTATGGGAAACTACTTCTTTAGGAAAATTCGTTGTGCTGATGTTGGTGCAGATCTTTACATCGGGCATGGTATATACCTATATCCAAGACAAGAAGCAAACGTTAACACTGCTTGCCTATACAGTAGGTATCACCCTTGGAGCAGTACTTTTCTCCCAGTATGTTATACCTTTCGACGTTACTTGGGTGCAGATTATACTCTGTGTGGGGTTAATAGGCTATTTGGTATATCAATGGCTGAGCACTCAATATCCAACTTATTTGCTTATAGCCCTTTTCTCAATAGGCTCAATCACCTTTTTCTATTCGGCCGACTTCGTTCTGAACAATGTGATGGAACCTCACCAACGAGTACGTATTAATGTGTTGCTGGGTTTGGAAGAGGACCCAACAGGTGCTGGATATAATGTGCATCAGAGTGAGATTGCCATTGGTTCTGGCGGACTGAAAGGAAAGGGTTTTTTAAATGGAACGCAGACAAAGTTGAAATATGTGCCAGAGCAGGATACCGACTTCATCTTCTGTACAGTAGGTGAGGAAGAGGGATTTGTGGGCTCTGCAGGTGTACTTCTACTTTTCCTGATGTTGATTCTGCGCTTGATAAAACTTGCCGAGCGGCAACCGTTCAAGTTTGGTAGAATCTATGGTTATAGTGTGCTGAGTATCTTCCTATTCCATGTGTTCATCAATGTGGGAATGGTGTTGGGACTCACGCCGGTAATTGGAATTCCATTACCGTTCTTCAGCTATGGAGGCTCCTCGCTTTGGGGTTTCACCATCCTGTTGTTTATCTTCCTGAGAATTGATGCAGGAAGAAATTTAATTCGAAGTTAACTGGTATCCGATATCACTTATTCCAGGTAGAATCTCTCGTTTCATATCGTGACGAATTGCGATATGAAGCGAGTCGCCTTTATTTAAGAATAAGTGAGTGATAGGATAGTTATACTGGTAGTAGTTGATACCTTGTCCATTGGTAGTTCCATTCTTGTCGATAAGCTCACACTGAATGGTATCTACCACAATCTTTCTGCTAGGCAATATTTGTTGCTCTACAATCAATGTTAATCCCATGAAAGGATAAACTCCATTGATTCTTAGTCCCAATTGTGAGGAATAACTACCTGCATGGGCTAGACGTGGTACATCAAACGACAATGTATCATTCTTTTCCCATCCTGCAAGAGGTGTATGATTATATTTATCATACACCTTCTTGTTATTGCAAGATGCGAAAATCGTTGCTATTATAAATAAGGTATAGAATACCTTTTTCATTATTCTGGACGATTATCAGCCTGAGGATTGTTCTGACGAGGCTGTTGAGGACGTGGTCCTCGGTTCTGGTTATTGTTGTTATGGCGACGCTCCTGGTTGTTTCTCCGGTTGTTATTGCCATTATTGTTGCGACGGCCTTGCTGATTGTTCTGGCGAGGCTGCTCGTTGTTTCTTGGCTCGTTGTTTCTTGGCTCGTTGTTGCGAGGCTCATTATTGCGAGTTCTTTGATCATTACGAGGTGGTCGCTGCTCATTATTGCGAGGACGCTGTTCGTTATTGCCTCTCTGTTCGTTCTGTCGCTGCTCATTGCGTGGAGTATTCTCCTGTCCTGCATTCTGTGCGCCAGCATTCTGCTGACGGTTCTGAGGCTTATTTTTCTTCTTCTTTTTCTTTGATTTGTCGAAACGGCTCAAGTCGGCATCGGCGAGCAAGTCGATAGGCTGTTTACTTTCCTTCACCTTGCCATCCTCCTCGAGGTTAAGAGGCTTTTCGCCACGCTTATTCATCTCAATAATCTCATGTGCTCTCTTGGCAGAGATGGTCTCAAGGTTTGCTGCAAGGTTCTTATCGGTTGAATAGGTAATCAATCCGAGAAGAATATCCGTCTTGAACAGATAGTAGTCATTGTCGAGAGTCTGAAGTACAATTTCCTTAGAAGGAATGCGCTTGCTGGCCTCGATATAGTCATCCACCTCATAATTGAGACAACATTTCAACTTGGCACACATTCCAGCCAACTTCTGTGGATTCAACGAGATGTCCTGTACGCGGGCTGCATTGGTGCTAACACTTGAGAAGTTCTTCATCCAGGTAGCACAGCAGAGCTCACGGCCGCAAGGACCTGTTCCACCGATACGTCCTGCTTCCTGTCGGGCACCAATCTGCTTCATCTCAATTCTCACATGGAAAGTCTCGGCGAGAACCTTGATGAGCTGACGGAAGTCGACACGTTCATCAGCAATATAATAGAAGATAGCCTTGTTGCCATCGCCTTGGTATTCCACGTCACCGATCTTCATCTGTAGACCTAGGTCCTTGGAAATCTGGCGACTCTGTATCATCGTACCATGTTCACGGCTCTTAGCCTCGTGATATTTTTCCATATCCACAGGCTTGGCAATTCGGTAGATGCGCTTGATGTCCTCAGGTGACTTGATATTTGCCTTCTTTATCTGGAGTTTTACCAGTCTTCCGGTAAGTGTGACAACACCGATGTCGTGACCAGGATTGGCCTCTACGGCAACGATGTCGCCTTTTTTCAATTCAAGATTGTTCACGTTGTGATAATAACCTTTGCGAGTGTTCTTGAACTGAACCTCCACAAGGTCGGTGCTCTGAGCATTTCCAGGTACATCTGCCAACCAGTCATAAGTGTTGAGCTGCTTGTCCTGACGCCCCACACCGCAGGCACAAAGACCACGGTCGCATCCGTTACACATCTTGAAATCTAAATTATTATAGTCCATAAACTATTATTTCCTTATTAGTAATACGATCATGTTCAATGCAATATCGAAGAAAACGATTTTGGCATTGGCATTTTGTGATATATCTCGTAGAGCCTTGTTGAGCAGCTCTGTAATGTCAATAACATTGGCTTCGTTGATGAAGCGTGCAAAATTCTTGGAGAAGTTCTCTTCCTCCTGTGTCATATAGTTTAACTCTGGATTCTGGAAGTTGTAAATGAAATTCTCTCTCACCATATGGATGAAATAGGTGATCATGCGCTTTTGCTTCTCTCTTCCGAATCCCGAAACAGCCTCGCTCCATTTTTTTAGGTCGTGAATATTGCGGAGGTAGGAGAGACGCATCAGCATAATGAACATATCGAGAAACTGCTTGTTCTCATTGCCGCTGTCGAGTTCCTCCAAAGCCTTGTTCCAGTTGCCGTTTGCAACTCTGGCGATGCGGTGGGCGGCATCCTCATCAATGCCTCTCTTCTCGATAAGTGCTCTCTCGATAGCAGGGGTATCAATCTTCTTGATATCGAAACGTTGAGTTCTGCTTCGGATGGTTTCTAAAAGTTTCTCAGGTTCTTCGCTCACCAAAATGAATAAAGTCATGTGAGGTGGTTCCTCAAGCAGTTTTAATAATTTATTGGCTGCAGCAATGTTCATTCGCTCTGGCAGCCAGATTAGGCTCACCTTGTAGCCACCCTGACTAGATTTAAGACTGAGCTTTCGGGCGATGTCATCACTCTCGGCAGCAGTAATAATACTCTGCTGATTGGCTGCTTCCATCTCATTCATCCACTGGTTCATGGAAAAATAAGGACCTTGTGTGAGAAGATGATGCCATTCCTTCGCAAAATCATCACTTACTGGCTGATGATCACTGCCCATCTTTGGGAGCTTTATTGTAGGATAGGTAAAATGAAGGTCGGGATGGCCCCAGTTGTCGAGCAATGGACTATTGTTGAGCATATAGCTGGCGAAAGCCAAAGCAACTGCCATCTTTCCGCATCCCTCAGGACCCGTAAAAAGCATAGCATGCGGCACACGGTTTTCCTCCACGAGCTGCATTAGTCGCTTTTCTGCATCTTTTTGTCCAATAACCTCACTAAACTTCATATTTATCTATTCAATCTTTCCGAGTATATTGTTTAATTATACTAGTTTCTTCATAATTTCACGAACAGAATCAACTGCTGAAACCGTAAAGAAATGTACATTGTTGATTCCGTGTGCATATAAGTCCTTTACCTGGTTTACAGCCCATTCGATACCCAAAGTCTTAGCCTCCTCGTCGTTCTTGCATTTTAAGGCCTCCTTTACAAGTTCTTCTGGGAAATCGCAATGGAAAGTCTTTGGTACAACGGTCAGCTGACTTAATTTGGCAAATGGTTTGATGGCAGGAATAATAGGAATAGTGATACCCATCTCCTTAGCCTTGTCCACAAAGTCGAAATACTTCTGATTATCATAGAATAGCTGGGTGACGCCATACTCAGCACCTAAATCCTGCTTCTCCTTCAGATGAATAAGATCCTGTTCCAGGTTTGGAGCTTCTTCATGTTTCTCAGGATAACAAGCTACACCAAAATTGAAAGGCTCACCTGGATGCTTGATAGGAGTACCATCCTCGAAGAATCCTTCGTTGAAACGATTTACCTGCTTGATGAGGTCGGTTGCGTGAGCATATCCACCCTTCACAGGAGTGAATCGCTTATCCTCGGCAGCCTTGTCGCCACGAAGAATCAACAGGTTGCTAATTCCCAGAAATTGAAGGTCGAGCAGTTCATATTCGATATCCTCAGCAGTAGCACCAGCACAAATAATATGAGGCATTACAGGAATGTCGAATTTATTCTGAATAGCAGCCGCAATTGCCACAGAACCAGGGCGGCGGCGAATACGATGACGCTCGATGAGACCATTGTCTAGCTCTCGGTAGAGATACTCGCTAGAGTGGTTGGTAATGTTAACAAACAGCGGATTGAATTCCTTCAGTTTCTCAATGGTACGAAACAAACTCTCGGTGCCGTTTCCCTTCAAAGGTGGTAATACCTCAAAAGAGAAATGCTTCTTGTCTGTTTCCGTATTTAGCAAATTGGTAATATTCATCTTAATCAAAAAAGTGTATTTGGTTGCAAATATACTAAAAAAAAAGGGGATAGGCGAATTTGAAACGTATTATTTAACAACAATGAAACAATAAATCTAATCAAAAATGGAACAAAACCAAAATGGCTCTAAAGCCTACTTAATTTCTATCGTGATGGTCGCAGTTTTGGGCGGCCTGCTTTTTGGCTATGATACAGCCGTGATTTCGGGTGCAGAAAAAGGCTTGCAAGCATTCTTTCTTGGGGCAAAGGATTTTACCTATACTGATGGAATGCACGGATTTACATGTGCCAGTGCGCTTATTGGATGTATTATAGGTAGTGGATTGTCTGGATTGTTTGCCTCTAACTTTGGACGTAAGCGTTCCTTGATTTTTGCGGGTGCCTGCTTCTTCGCTTCGGCTTATGGCTCTATGGATCCTGAAACTTTCGGATTACTTCCTAAGGGACAACCTGATTACACACTGCTGATAGTATTTAATCTCTATCGTGTTTTGGGAGGTATTGGTGTTGGTATGGCATCTGCTATTTGTCCTATGTACATTGGTGAGGTGGCTCCAAGTAATATTCGTGGTATGTTGGTGAGCTTTAATCAGTTTGCTATTATCTTCGGTCAGTTGGTGGTTTACTTTGTCAACTTCATTATTTTGGGCGAGCATACCAATCCTATTATCGAACAGATCGGTCAGGGTGTGAATTCTGTTGCTGCCAGCAGTGATCCTTGGACGATTGCAACAGGCTGGAGATATATGTTTGGCTCGGAATGTATTCCTGCCGGTTTGTTCACTTTGCTTATCTGCTTTGTTCCTGAAACTCCTCGCTATTTGGTTTCTATAGGCCAGGACGAGAAGGCATTGGGTATCCTCAGTAGAATCAATGGTAGTTTGAAGGCGCAGGAAATCATAAATGATATTAAGGCGACAATGACTACTAAGACTGAGAAACTCTTCACTTATGGCTTTATGTGTATTTTCATCGGTATCATGCTGAGTGTATTCCAACAGGCAGTAGGTATCAATGCTGTACTCTACTATGCTCCTCGAATTTTCCAGGATATGGGTATGGATAATCCTATGGTTCAGACCGTTATCATGGGAATCGTAAATATTACTTTTACTTTAGTGGCTGTATTCACTGTAGAGAAATGGGGACGCAAACCATTGCTGATTTGGGGTAGTGTTGGTATGGCGATTGGTGCTTTTGGTGTAGCCTTGACTTTTGGAAATCCGGCATTGGATATGGTGACAATGGTGAGCATCATGGTGTATAGTGCCAGCTTTATGTTCAGTTGGGGACCAATCTGCTGGGTGCTTATCGCTGAGATCTTCCCGAATACTATCCGTGGTGGAGCTGTTGCGATAGCTGTTGCTTTTCAGTGGATTTTCAACTGGATTGTAAGTTCAAGCTTCGTTCCAATGTTCAATATGCAGTTGGAGGGTGATCCTAACTTCGGCCATTGGTTCACCTATGGACTTTATGGTATCATCTGCGCTATAGCTGCAGTCTTTGTTTGGAAGTTGGTTCCTGAAACTAAGGGTAAAACTCTGGAGGATATGACTGCTCTTTGGAAAAATAGAAAATGAGAAAAATGAGAGAATAATAATTTAAAAAGGACATTTCCAATTTTGGAAATGTCCTTTTTGTTATTTTTAGTTGGGAATATTGACTGTTTATTTGCCGCCCTTTCCGCTGCTTTTACCTCCACCCTGGGAGATTCCGCCAACCATATCGTCGTTCTGAATAGAGTTTTCTACCTGCTTAACCTGCGCTTTCAGCTTACCAAAACGCCAGGTGACGCCAAATCCAAATCGCTCATTGCGGTTGTAACGAATGTTTCTGCTTGTATAGTCGCCCTGTACGGTTCCGGAAATATATTTGTCGTATTTTCCGCAGAAATTTTCGCCGGTGTAGATTCGAACAGTCAAACGGTTATCCTTGAGGAAACTCTTCTGGATAGTTGCATAATAATAATGCCAGTTGCCTCCGTAACCATAAACACTTTCTGCACTTCTACCACAAGAGAAACCACCACCTACACTGGCAACCAAATTCCAAGGAAGATGTTGAGAGATGTTTCCATCGAAACTTGCATAAAGAGGGTCGTATTTTAATCCAATATTAGGATTTTCGTAAACCTCTTTGCCGACATAAGCGTTGAAATTCACGTTGTTGCCTTTAAATGGTTGGGCTTGAATGTAACCAGAGATATTGATATCCTTGTATTTTAGAACATTCTCAAAAGTAGAGATACGCTGATTGTTTATTACGGATTCTATTTCTGTGATTTTATTGTTCGACCAACTGTATTCGGGAGTGATGCCAAAGGTGAACTTACTGCCGTAGTGCATAAAGTTCATGTTGAGGCTGTTGTTTCTCGAGCTACTCAACTGGGCATTACCTTTTTGGATGTGTTCTGGGGTTTCCTGTTCGGCAGGATTCAGATAGCTGATACCCGGACGGTTGATGTTTGTGCTATAGCTAAATTTCAAGGTGTTAGCATCTGATATCTGATACTGCAAACTTGCAGAAGGGCACCAATCGTTGAGTTTCTTGCTGTAGTTTTCACCCTTTCCCGTTTTGTATTCTGCTTTTAGATAACTGTATTCGTAGCGTAAACCAGCACGAGCCGACCATTTGTCTTTCTTCATCATCCATTCTCCATAGACGGCACCGATCTGGGTATTATGGTCGAAATCTATATTCGATGATTTGTCTGTTGAGACTCCATTCTCAAGATAGGTCTGGCCAGTTACACTATGATTGTCTCGATTAATATATTTCACGCCTATCTCCATTTTGTGATATTTGGCGAAAGGTCGCACATAGTCCAACTGGAAGGTATGCTCCATAAAATCTTCCTTGTTGTCATTGAGGTAGCCATCATAGCCAAAGTTGGTGTTGACGGCATTCGACATGGTTGTTTCCTGATCGGTTCCATAATGGGTAGATGCCAGCATATAGGATAATGTCAATACCTCGCCGTCAAGATGTGTCTTGTGCTGGAAGTCGAATCTTCCGCCCAACTTGTAATAGTCGTAATTACGCATCTTTGTGGAAGTATCATACTTGTAAATCAGATTCTTGTTGGCATCCATCAATTCCCAGGTTCCCCAGTGATTAACATCTACATTATATCCGAATCCGTTACCAGATAAGGAGATAAGGTTCAGGGAATCGATGTCGTAACTGGCACTTAAATTGCCATACAAAGCATCTGCGGGCGTGATTTGTTTGGTGTTCTGTGTGAGTGTGTTGCCCGTTTCTTTATAAGTAGTAGTGAAATCTTCCATGGCGGTCATGTGTTCCTTAGTGCCATGCATGCCACCCACATTGGCAGATACAATCAGTTTTCCAGACTGTGCTGTGACATAAGCGTATGGATTGTAAGAACCCATCTCGTTCATCTGAAAACTGAGTGTTCCTGTAGCACCTTTCATACTAGAATTATTCATCATCACAATATTCAGAATGTAGGTGGATCCTTCCGCATCCTCTTTGGCGCCAGGATCGGTGATCACCTCTATCTTCTTGATAGCGGAGGCAGGAATAGATTTCAGAATTTCTTTGATGTTGGAACCTGAAAAGCTAGGGTCGGCATGACCATTTCGATAGATTTTAAAATTTGATTGTCCTTTTACCTTTATGTTTTCTTGACCGTCGACAGTTACCAATGGCACTTTGCGAAGCATCTCCAATACATTCTTTGTTTTGGATTCCTCGTCGTGCTGAACGTCGTAGGATAAACGATCAATCTCGTTTTTCACTAGCTGTCTTTGTGCAGAAACGCTTACCTCACCAATCTCGAGTTGTTTCCAGTATGCTGCAGAATCTACCTTTGTGGTATCTGAAGCTGTAGGACTTGTGGTTTCATTCTGCGCTGTGGCTGTAGTTGTTAGTGCAGCAAGCAGCAGTGGTGCAATAAATCTCTTCATTATAAATTAATGTTATTCGTTAAAACTTTTGTGTGTTGGACGTAGTTATTGTCTAATAAGTTGCAAAGGTACAATAATTTTTTTGAGAATTCTCATAATTTTATGTATCTTTGCAGATATGATACAACAAATTGAAATCACACTTCGTTCTCAGCGTCGAGGCTTTCATCTTGTAACCGATGAAATCTTGAGACAGCTACCAAACTTACCACATACAGGTATGCTCAATCTTTTTATTAAGCATACTAGTTGTGCCTTGTCGATTAATGAAAATTGGGATCCTAGTGTCCGTGCTGATTTGGAAACTATTTTTGATAAGTTGGTTCCTGATGGTGCTCCTTATTATGAACATTCCCTTGAAGGACCGGATGATATGCCAGCACATGCCAAGGCGGTGATGGCGGGAGTAAGCCTTAATATTCCGATAACTAAGGGTGCCTTGAATCTGGGAACTTGGCAGGGCATTTATCTCTGTGAATTCCGAAATCAGGGTGGCAGTCGCAAGGTTGTAGTTACCATCATGGGGGAGTAGTCGATGGGAAAGTTCAAGCTGATTATTCTCGATTTTGATGGAACGCTTGGTGATTCCAATAAATTAATAGTGGATACTATGCAGGCTGTGATAAGGGAACTTAGCTTGCCTGACCGCACTCGTGAGGAATGTTCTTCTACTATTGGTTTGCCGTTGAAGGAATGTTTCACATCTATAATACCAATGAGCGAGGAAATGGGGGATAGGTGCGTGCAAACCTATTTCCGCATTTTCGATGAAAATAATGTGCCGGGAGCAGTTCCTGCTTTCCCTGGAGTGCTTGATACTCTGCATCAGTTACATCGTGAGGGGATACTGCTTTCGATAGCCAGTAGCCGAAATAGTGCCTCCTTGAAGGGCTTTGTTCGAGATTTCGGAATAGAGGGGATTGTTCCTTATGTGCTTGGAGCAGATAATGTTTCAAAGGCGAAACCCGATCCTGCTCCTGTTCTTCAGACTTTGGCACATTTTGGCATAGCTGCCGAAGATACCCTTGTGGTAGGTGATGCTGCCTTCGATATAAAAATGGGAGCCAATGCCCATGCTTTCACTTGTGGAGTGACGTATGGCAATGGCTCCGCCGAAGAGTTGAAATCGGCAGGTGCCGACTATCTTATTGATTCTTTTACAGAATTGCTGAAGCTATAAGTTTCGCATTCTCTCCTTCGAAACATTTCAGTTCGTCGATTTCTATCTGTTTGAAATCGACGAATCGGAAAAGTTGGGCTATTGCAAATGAGTGGTCTTCTGTGATGCAGAGCTCTAATCGTACATTCCCCATACCTTGTCTCTTTATTTCTCCAATGCTGTCAATTAGAGATTTTAACTGACTTTCGTTGGCCTTCAGTAGTCTTTCTACTTTTTCTCCTTCTGCTGGTGCATAGTCGAGCAGGAGACATTTCATTTTACTATGAGTTGGAGTATAGATAATTGAGGTGCTCAATCCGAGAAATCCTTTTTTGATTTGTATACGTGAATCGTTGGCAATAGTCTCAGCTATTGCCATATTTTTTAAACTTGCCATTGTTTTCTTTTTTTTATTTGTTATTATTATCTGATAATTCCTCCTTTTCAAGGCAGGCAATCGTCAACAAATAAGTCGCCTCAAAGCGAAAACATAATAGTCGCTTGGGGCAAGACAAGAGAATGGGGCAGTTTCAATGCGGCTCCTTTTATCGTTATAAGGATATGAATAATGAAAGAATGCATACTTTTTCTGAGCATAGTTCTCCTTGAATAGTATGCGAATGTATTTTGAAGTAAAACTTGGATTAAGCCTCTGAGGACGGGAATTGCAGATGCGGTAGAGGTTTTGGGCATCTGAAAAGATAGCGCCAGAGGGCTTGTCTTTGTCGAGAATTTGGGTAGTCTGAGCAGTTTTCTTCGCATCATTCTGCTGCGAAGCCATTGCCTTGTTCTGGAAGTTGAAGAAACAAAGAATTAGGCAAAAGATGATTTGGAAATAAAAGTGCATAGTTATATATACGAAAAAAGACAACCGCATTTCTGTAGTTGCCCTCTTCTCTCTCGGTGGCTCGCATGGGGCTCGAACCCATGACCCTCACATTAAAAGTGTGATGCTCTACCTGCTGAGCTAGCGAACCAATGTCCCAACTTCCTTTTCGAAAGCGTGTGCAAAGGTACAACTTTATTTTGAACTACCAAAATTTTTTGTTGATTTTCTGCAAAAAATACTTTAAATTAGCTTTGGACAAGTCTTTTTAGACTTTAAATTTTGTTGGATTCTTACTTGTTGGCGGAATTGAATGTTGAAAAATAGTCAACTGATATATGAATTGAAAGTTATGTATCTTGTTGATATTTAATAACTTAGTAGTATTAGATGCTATAGTTGCTACATCATACTATATTTTCATTCTATTAAAAAAATCCTCCATATTTTTATATAAGTCATTGGGTATCATGGAATTAACTATGGAGGAACTT
>REGX01344294.1_pt1 | contig 19037 bp, 18 predicted proteins | sample 2276321 | NCBI WGS metagenome assembly REGX01 (sample SAMN08335021, study PRJNA423103) | bovine gut metagenome | biome: bovine gut metagenome; feature: rumen; material: feed digesta; isolation source: rumen digesta from from 15 high feed efficiency cows and 15 low feed... | host: Bos taurus ... | reverse complement strand
GAGCATATTGCCAAGACAATAAAGGAGTTCTTTAATAAAAATTACGAATATACTGATATTCGTAATGGACTTGTTGCAGCTATTGCTATCAATGTAGAAGAACCAGTTTTTGAGAGTCAAACCAAGATTAAATTGGGTAGTACCCAAATGGCTCCTGAGGGTGATTCTATAAATAAATACATTGGCGATTTTATTAAGCGTGAAGTTGATAATTATCTGCATAAGGATAGTGAAGTAGCCGAAATTCTTGAAAATAAAATCAAGGAAAGCGAGCATGAGCGTAAAGCAATGGCTGGTGTCACTAAACTTGCTCGTGAGCGCGCAAAAAAGGCTAATTTACATAATCGTAAGCTACGTGATTGCCGTGTTCACTTTAGTGATGCTAAAAATGATCGCAAAGAAGAGTCGTCTATCTTTATTACAGAGGGAGATTCTGCCAGTGGTAGTATTACAAAAAGTCGTGATGTAAATACACAGGCTGTATTCTCTTTGAGAGGTAAACCATTGAATTGCTTTGGTTTAACAAAAAAGGTTGTGTATGAAAACGAAGAATTCAACCTTCTTCAGAGTGCACTTGATATAGAAGACGGCCTTGATAATTTGCGTTATAACAAAGTAATTGTTGCAACTGATGCCGATGTAGATGGTATGCATATTCGTTTGCTTATTATCACATTCTTTCTTCAGTTCTTCCCTGAACTGATAAAGAAAGGTCATGTATATGTATTGCAAACCCCTTTGTTCCGTGTTAGAAATAAACGTACCAAGATAAAGAATAAGCAGATTATTACAGATGCAGATGCTAAACTTGGCGCAAAAGAAAAGAAGAGCGATTTTATCACAAGATATTGCTATTCTGATGAAGAACGTATTGAAGCTATTAAGGAGTTAGGTCCAGATCCAGAAATCACTCGATTCAAGGGTCTTGGTGAGATTTCTCCTGATGAGTTTAAGCATTTTATTGGTCCTGATATTCGTTTGGAGCAAGTTACTCTTCATAAGAATGATCAGGTACAGAAGTTGCTTGAATATTATATGGGCAAAAATACGATGGAAAGGCAGAATTTTATTATTGATAACTTGGTAATTGAAGAAGACAAGCCAGAAGCTGATTCTGATCCAATGGATTAATTTATGAAGAAATATCTAATATCATTACTATTCTTTTCAGTTGCTACTGCATCTAATGCTCAATTGAAGTTGAATATAGGAAAGGGATCTCCCATGCGAAAATTAAACATGGCAGAGATGGCTGTAACCAATCTATATGTTGATTCTGTAGACGAAATAAAGTTAGTTGAAGATGCTATTCGTGGCATGATCAAGGAACTCGATCCGCATTCATCATATTCAACAGCTAAGGAAACCCAATCCATGAACGAACCTCTGAATGGAAGCTTTGAAGGAATCGGAGTACAGTTCAATATGATATCAGATACTCTTGTTGTAATTCAGCCTATTAGTAAGGGTCCTTCAGAGAAAGTAGGTATAGTACCTGGCGATAGAATTGTTTCTGTAGATGATTCTATTATTGCTGGTGTAAAAAAGCCTAAAGAAGATATTATGAAACTTCTGAGAGGCAAAAAAGGCACTAAGGTAAGATTAGGCATTGTTCGTCGCGGAGTAAAAGATAAACTTACATTTATCGTAACTCGCGATAAAATTCCTTTGAACACAGTTGATGCTTCTTATTTGATACGTCCAAATGTAGGCTATATCCGTTTAAGTAGTTTTGGAATGACTTCTGCAAATGAGGTAATTTCTGCAATAGATTCCTTGAAGTCACATGGAATGAAAAATCTTATCCTTGATCTTCAGGATAATGGAGGCGGATATCTTGATGCTGCTGTTAATATAGCAGATCAATTCTTGAAAAAAGGCGATTTAATCGTTTATACTCAGGGTAGAACTACTCCTAGACAGGAATTCACAGCTAATGGGAAAGGCAATATGCTTAATGGTAAAGTAGTTGTCTTAATCAATGAATTTTCGGCTTCAGCTTCGGAAATTGTTACTGGTGCACTGCAAGATCAGGATTGTGCTACTGTAGTTGGTCGCCGTTCGTTTGGAAAAGGACTTGTTCAGCGTCCAATCCAATTTGAAGATGGTAGTATGATACGTCTTACCGTTGCTCATTACTATACTCCAAGTGGTCGTTGTATTCAAAAACCATATAAAAAGGGCGACTTAAAAGAATACGAGATGGATCTTGATAATCGATATAGACATGGTGAATTCACCAATATTGATAGTATCCATCTTGATAAGAGCCAGAAATATTATACTTTGCGTAAGCATCGTACAGTTTATGGTGGTGGAGGTATTATGCCAGACTACTTTGTTCCGCTTGATACTGCTAAATATACTAGTTTCCATCGTAAACTTGCAGCCAAAAATATCATACTGAATTCATATCTTCGATTTATTGATGATAATCGTAAGAGTCTGAAGAAGCAATATAAAACATTTGCTGATTTTAAAAAGCATTTTGTTATTCCAACCTCTTTGATTGATCAGATTGTTAATGAAGGAGATAAGCAAAAGATTAAGCCAAAAGATGATAAGGAACTTTTGACTACAGTACCTTATATGAAGACTCAGCTAAAAGCTCTTGTTGCACGTGATCTATGGTCGACAAGTGAATATTTTAATATAATGAACGACGTTAGTGACATTGTGCAAAAGGCTTTATCGCTTTTTTAATAAGTAATAAAACACTTTGTAACTGTACATGAGAAAATTGCTCAAGGCCGTTGTCCTTTTGAGTATTGGCACTTTTATCGTAGGATGTCATACAAGAGAGTCGGAGTACTCTTCTCAATTTAAAGATTCGGCAGTTTATTCGCGTATCCTCAAAATAGGAAAAAATGATCCAGAATTAGCTTCAAGAGTTGCTGATTCTGCTGTTTCTGCAGGCAAATTATCGCCTGTAATAAGTAATGTTGCCAAAAGCGTATTGTGGCTTGATAATTCAAGAAATAAATTATCAAGTTATTATGCTAATAAAGCTTTGCAAGATTCTTCATTGAAAAATTATTCTGAGTATTACAATTCAATTATTAAAAATTTAGTCGATATTTCTTATCAGGACGGCAATTATGGAAAGAGTGTATCTCTGTCTCAGCAAGGACTTGATTATGCCCGTATGCGAAACGATACGACTTATATCGGCTATTTTCTTTTTACGATTGGAAGAAGTTTGGCCAAGACTACGTCAAAAGATCGCGCATATAGCTATTTTTATAAGTCTCAGCAGGCATACGATAAAATGTTGAAGAGTAGAGATGCAATAAAAATAGAGATGTCGGCTTATACATTGACAATTTCCATTCTTATGATGAGAGGTAATGGTGATTTTCAAGATGCTTTGAAACTAACTTCTAAACTTGATACTGTAGTTGATGCTCTTTCTGCTTGCAAAAATGCAGATGTGTCTATGCTTGATATGAGGAAGGGTACTTTACATTATTTAAAAGCCCTTTTGTTTTATCAAATTGGTAATAAGAAGGAATCTACTGATGAGTTTGAAAAGTTACTTGCTACATCTTTTGCTAGTACTGAAGTAGGAGTAGCTTATCAGGCTGACTATTATAGAGTTTCTCATCAAAATGTAGAGGCTCTGAAAATGTATAATATCTTTGAAAATATATATAAAGCGCAACATGATACAATGTCGTTCGAGTTTGTGAATAATATAGTTGTTCCAAAATTCCAGATATATCATTTACTTGGAGAGGATCGTAAGGCTGTATATGAAACGATTCGAGGTAAGAGTATCAATGATAGCTGTCATAAGCGAATGATGGTTGAAGATGCCAATGAGGTAAATGTCGCTTATGAAACTTCTCAGAAAGAAGAGCAGTTGAAAGCTCAGGAGTCTCAGATTACATTTATGAAGTTTCTGATAGGTGCTTTTGCAATTATAGTTATTTTACTAGTAATATTTGCTGTTCGAGTTTATCATTACAATAGAATTATTTCCAAGAAGAACGCATCTGCTGTTGATACTATTAGTAGAATGCTTTCTTATAAGGATAAGCTTGAAAGTTATGAAAATAAAGCTAACGAAGAAACTGTCGAAACAGAATCTGAATCTCAGTTATTATTGAATTCATCGGAAAATGAAGAAGTATCCGATGAACCTGTAGACGTTGATAAACAAATGTTTGAGCGTATAGCTTTTCTTATTAGCAGTAAAAAGTTATATCTGCAGCCTAAATTGAGCCGTGAAGATATTATTAAACTTTCCAAATGCCCTCGAAATAAGTTTGCTCAGTTGTTTAATCAGTATGCAGGAATGTCATTTAATAAATATATTAATGACCTTCGTTTGGATTATGCGGCAAAACTATTACGTGATAAGCCTGAATATACGATAGAAGCAGTGGCTATTGAATGTGGATTGCCAATTGCTCAGACATTTTATAGAAACTTTTCGGAGAAGTTTGGTGTTACACCGAATGATTTTAGGAATAATATCAAGTAAAATACTAGTAATCAGATATTTATTATAAATAAAAGCCTCTTTAATGTTATGTTAAAGAGGCTTTTTTGTTATTTTTGTGAAACGTTTTGTGCATTTTTGTGATAAGAAACATGTATGATATGTTGCTAAACTTGAATACATTTTGTACCTTTGCATTGTTGAAAAGAAACAACAAGCAGTTACAATAATAAATATTGCGTGAGGCAATAAGTTAGAGAATTATATTAATATTCTATTCGCATAATTCATAAGAACACACACAATGAGTTAATTTATTCGCTTAAAAGTACAAAAAAACAAGGCCAGTGATGGTCTTGTTTTTTACTTGATGGGGATTATCTTATTTTTCTTCCTCTCTCATTTTGCTTAAGAGTTCTAATGCTTTATTTTCATTTGCTTCCATTATTTCTCTTTCTCCTGGTCCTTTATCATTAATACCACAAAGATGAAGTATGCCATGTATGATAACGCGATGAAGCTCATCATTGTATTCTTTGTTAAACATCTCTGCGTTAGATTTGACCGTATCGAGCGAAATTACCAGATCTCCATTGAGTACATCATCTTCGTCATAATCAAAGGTTATGATATCAGTATAATAGTCATGTTGGAGATATTCTCTATTGGTCTGTAGAATAATCTCATCGCTGACAAACATGTAGCCTATTTCACCTATCTTTCTTCCATAGGTAGCAGCTACTGCTTTAATCCACTTTGTGGTAAAGCGCTTTTTAATTTTTGGCATCTTTACGCCATCTGCATTATATGTTATCATAAGCAATTCCTCATACGAGGATTATTAATTATTTAGGAATTCTTTTTAGGTATGAATTCATCGACATTTCTGCCAAAAAATTTAAGTTCTCTTACTAGAGTAGAGCTAATGCTTGATAGATTCGGATCAGAAAACAAGAGAATAGTTTCTATTCCACTAAGTTTTTTGTTGATTTCGGCTTGTTCTCTTTCGTACTCGAAATCTTTCACTGATCTAACGCCTCTTACGATGAAATCAGCATTTTCTCTTTTGGCCATATCGATGGTTAAATCACTATACGATACTACTTTTATCTTTGGTTCATCTTTGTATAGCGACTTTATATTATTAACTCTTAAGTCAATTTCAGCTTGTGTATGTTTTAATTTGCTTACAGCAACAGCTATAATCAATTTATCGAAAACGTTTAAAGCACGTTCTACGATATTGGCATGTCCGATAGTAAACGGATCGAAAGTTCCGGTGAAAACTCCTGTTTTTGTCATTTTGAATCTCTATTTACTGAATAGATCTGGTTCCATAATATTTCCTTCATATGGATTTCTTCCAAGATGTTCGTAGGCAAGTTTAGTCGCCATTCTTCCTCGAGGAGTTCTCTTTATAAAACCTTCCATAATCAAGAATGGTTCATATACTTCTTCTACAGTTCCGGAGTCTTCTCCAATCGCAGTAGCAATAGTAGAAATGCCAACAGGGCCTCCTCTGAATTTATCAATGATTGTAACTAGTATTTTGTTATCGATTTCATCGAGACCAAATTCGTCAATATTCAGAGACTGTAGCGACATTTTTGCGATGAAATCAGTGATAGTACCATTTCCCTTTACTTGTGCAAAGTCTCTTACTCTTCTTAGTAATGAATTAGCAATTCGTGGAGTACCTCTACTTCTTCGGCTTATTTCAATTGCTGCGTCATCTTCAATTGGTACTTTCAGAAGCATAGCACTACGTTTGATGATTCTCATAAGGGTATCTGGATCGTAATATTGCAAGTGCATGTTGATTCCAAATCTTGCTCGAAGAGGGGCTGTTAACATACCACTGCGGGTTGTAGCTCCAATAAGAGTAAAGGGATTCAAGTCGATTTGTATGCTTCTGGCAGATGGTCCTTTATCTATCATGATATCTATTCGATAGTCTTCCATTGCTGAGTAGAGATACTCCTCAACAACAGGCGATAAACGATGAATTTCATCGATGAAAAGGACATCATTTGGTTCAAGAGAAGTTAGGATTCCGGCTAAATCACCAGGCTTGTCAAGTACTGGACCGCTAGTTATCTTAAAACCAACACCTAGCTCGTTTGCAATTATATTGCTAAGTGTGGTTTTTCCTAAACCTGGAGGACCATATAACAGTGTGTGGTCAAGAGGTTCGCCACGATATTTGGCTGCTTCTACAAACACACTTAAATTCTCAACGACTTTCTCCTGTCCATTGAAATCATCAAACCGGAGTGGTCGAAGAGCATTTTCAAAATCTTTTTCTGATGAAGACAATCTTTCTTCTTCTCTTATATCGAAACCTTCTGTCATTTTCTTATTTTCTGCAAAGATAGTAAAAAGTAATATAGTAAAGAAGCAATTCTTTAAAAAAATGGTATCTTTGAAAACGTCTGATTTGTGATAGAACATATTTGTTATTATATGATTTTGCTTGCAAAATATAACAAAATCAACCAAAGCTATAACAAATAGTAAGTATTATGCCTATTTTTCTGATAATTTATTCTTTTATGTAGATTATTTATGCTAGTTTTGCATCCAATTAGAGAATTTAAATTTTAGTTAGTATGTTGAAGATGTTACAGGCAGTCAGCCGATGGCTAGCCAATTATACTTCTTTTTTTATTATCGGCATTGCAGTTATTACTTTTTTCTACCCGCATATCTTTGATTGGGTGCGTGGTACTACTCAAACTGTTATCTTGGGTGTAATTATGCTCACGATGGGTCTTACTCTGACAACAGATGATTTTAAGATTCTTGCTCAAAGACCGTTGGATATCTTTATTGGTGCCGCAGCACAGTTTATTATAATGCCTGGAGTCGCTTATTTGTTAGTACATGTATGGCATTTGGAGCCAGCTCTTGCTTTAGGAATTCTTCTTGTAGGATGTTGTCCTGGTGGTGTTTCCAGCAATATAATGAGTTATCTTTGTCATGGAGATGTCGCATTTTCTGTTGGTATGACTTGTGCTTCTACATTATTAGCACCATTTATGACTCCATTCTTAATGAAGATTGCTGCTGGTGAAATCATCGCTATCGATGCAATCGGTATGTTTACTAATATTTTGATAGTAACTATTCTTCCTGTTGGTATTGGATGTCTTCTAAATTTTCTTTATAGCAAGAAATCTTATTTTCCAACTATACAAAGTTTGATGCCTGGTGTTAGTGTTACTTGTCTTGCGTTTATTGTTGGAGGAGTAATATCTACAGTTCATGATGATCTGGTGGCACGAGGATTTATTTTGTTTATCTGGACCTTTGCTGTTGTTCTATGCCATAATACATTGGGGTATATACTTGGTTATCTTGCAGGAAAGTTCTCTGGATTCAGTACAGCCAAGAAGCGTACTATCAGTATCGAGGTAGGTATGCAGAATGCTGGTCTTGCTACTGTATTAGCTGGTAATTTCTTTGCAGCCCAGCCATTAGCTGTGCTTCCTTGTGCAATCAGTTGTGCTTGGCATAGTATCTCTGGTACTATTCTTGCAGGTATTTATCTAAAATGTGATCAAATCAAAGGAGTGAAATGATTAGAATAGCGATTACATGGCCTGATTTTTTCGATGGAGAAGCTGAAAGAATAGCTTCTCTTCTAAATAATGATGCAGATGATTGTTCATCTGCATCTTTTCATCGTATTCATATCCGTAAGCCTAATGCTTCAAAAGAGAAAGTTGTAGCATTGCTTTCAGCCATTCCATCGATTTATCATCCCAACTTAGTATTGCACGATTATTTCGAATTAATCGATGAATTTCCATCTATAGGAGGTGTTCATCTTAATCGAAGAAATCCTGTTGCAAAGAAACCTTTACATGGAAAAACTATTTCCAGAAGTTGTCATAGTTTAGATGAGGTAGTAAAGTATAAAACCGATTGTGATTATGTTTTTCTGAGTCCGATATTTGATAGTATAAGTAAAAATGGATATCAGTCAGCTTTTTCACCAGATGTAATCTGTCAGGCTGTTAAAAAAGGAATTATTGATCAGAAGGTGTATGCATTAGGTGGAGTTTCTCCCGATAAAATCAATCTATTACAGAGTTGGAACTTTGGTGGATATGCCATGTTAGGTTCTGTTTGGAAAGAGTTTATAAAAAAATAAAGCAATATATTTTTCTTGATATTTTTGGACTTTTCAAAATAATATATTAATTTTGCCATCGATAAACTCTGGTATTTAAGCCAGAAGAGGGGTGCGCTCCAACTGGAGTTGCTGAGATTATACCCGTGAACCTGATGCAGGTAATGCTGCCGTAGGAAAGCGAATATATTTTGCGTTTATCATATTTACGCCTGTTCCAGGCTTGAGCATGCCCCTCTTAATTAAAGTTAATAAATTAAGTGGGGCATGTTTTATTTTCCAACATTAACTATTGCAGGCTCTGATTGTAGTGGAGGTGCAGGTATACAGGCTGATATCAAAACGATGTCAGCATTAGGTTGCTATGCTGCTTCTGTTATTACATCGGTAACAGTTCAGAATACTCAAGGTGTGTATGCTGTTCATTCTATTCCTCCTGATATTGTATCAAGGCAGATAAAAGCTGTGATGGATGATATTCATCCGCTTGTTGTAAAGATTGGAATGGTAAATGATGCAGCAACAATACGTGCAATAGCAGATACATTAAAAAGTTATCAGCAAAATTCAAGCAGTTCTTTTAAGATTATTCTTGATCCTGTAATGGTTTCAACGTCAGGGTGCAGATTAATGCAAGAGGATGCTTTGGACGTATTTGTAAAAGAACTTATTCCGATGGCTAGCTTACTTACACCTAATATTCCTGAAGCAGAAATACTTTCGGGATATTCTATTCAAGATACCATAAATTATACTCTAATGGCTCAGGCGATATTATCGTTTGGATGTAACTCCGTGCTGATTAAAGGAGGGCATCTGATGGGCAATAATAAACAAGATAATCTATATATGAAAGACACGAGCGGGGAGCTATTCGTGCATTCTTTTCCAGGTGTTGAGATTGCAACCTCAAATACTCATGGAACAGGGTGCACGCTCTCTTCCGCTATATCTTCCTATTTGGCTTTAGGATATGATATGATTGATTCTATAGCCAAAGCTAAAGATTATGTTACCAATGCACTTCTGGCTGGAGCTGATGTTTATATTGGTGAAGGACATGGAGCGGTTAATCATTTATTTAAACCTATAACAATGAATAAGCGAAAGTATTCTGCAAATATTAAGTTCCAGTATATTACGCACTATAATGAAAAATATGATTATGTATCTGGAGCAGAGCAGGCTATGAAGGGGGGATGTCGATGGATTCAGCTTAGAATGAAAGATGCATCGGATGAGGAGATACTTCAAGTTGCTGAAACGCTGGAACCGATCTGCCGAAGATATCATGCTACATTCCTTCTTGATGATAAGGTACATTTAGTAGGCCACACTCATGCAGATGGTGTTCATTTAGGTAAAAATGATATGCCTGTAGATGAAGCAAGAAAGATACTTGGAAAAGATAAAATTATTGGGGGAACAGCCAATACATTTGAAGATATTGAAAGATTATATCGTCAAGGTGCCGATTATATAGGCTGTGGACCTTATCGCTTTACAACTACAAAGAAGAATCTCTCGCCAATACTTGGACTTGAGGGTTATCAGAGTTTATGTGCAAAGATGAAGTCGGAAAATATAAATATTCCGATTGTGGCAATTGGAGGTATCCTTCTTGATGACGTAGCGCAACTGATGAAAACGGGTATTACTGGTATAGCGATAAGTGGAGCTATTCTGAATGCCGAAGATCCTATAGAAACAACAAAATTATTTATAAGTAGTACAAATGATTAATCAAAACATCCGTATTCAGTATCCTTCTTCCGAGAAGGTTTATCTAAATGGTAAACTATTCCCAGACGTCAAGGTGGGAATGCGTAAAATCAATCTTACACCTACTGTTTCAATAGTAAACGGTGAGCGTGTTGTTAAGGAGAATGCTCCTGTTATTGTTTACGACACAAGTGGTCCTTATAGTGATCCTAATATTCCAATTGATCTTGAGAAGGGACTTCCTAAGCTTCGTTCTAAGTGGATAAAGAAGCGTAAGGGTACTCAGATGTATTGTGCTAAGCATGGTATAATTACTCCAGAGATGGAGTATGTTGCAATTCGTGAGAACATGAACTGCGAGCAGATGGGTATTGAGACCAATATTACTCCAGAATTTGTTAGAGAGGAGGTAGCAGCTGGCCGTGCAGTTATTCCTTCAAATATTAATCATCCTGAGAGTGAGCCAATGATTATTGGTACCAACTTCTTGGTTAAGATTAATACGAATATTGGTAACTCTTCTACTACTTCAGGCATAGAGGAAGAGGTAGAGAAAGCTGTATGGAGTTGCAAATGGGGTGGTGATACATTGATGGATTTATCTACAGGTGATAATATCCACGAAACTCGTGAGATTATTCTTCGTAACTGTCCTGTACCAGTTGGAACAGTTCCTATGTATCAGGCTTTTGAGAAAGTTAATGGTAAGGCTGAAGATCTTACTTGGGATATTTTCAAGGAGACTCTGATAGAGCAATGTGAACAAGGTGTAGATTACTTCACCATTCATTGTGGTATTCGTTTGAAGAATGTTCCTCTTGCGCTAGGTCGTCTTACAGGTATGGTTAGTCGTGGTGGAAGTATTATCTCTAAATGGTGTCAGGTACATAATGAGGAAAGTTTCCTTTATACTCATTTTGATGATATTTGTGATATCTGTCGTGAATATGATGTAGCCTTGTCGTTAGGAGATGGACTTCGTCCTGGAAGTACTCATGATGCTAATGACGCTGCTCAGTTTGCTGAATTGGATACAATGGGAGAATTGGTTCAGCGTGCATGGGATAAAGACGTACAGGCGTTTATCGAAGGTCCTGGCCATGTTCCAATGCATAAGATCAAGGCTAATATGGAGCGACAGATAGAGAAATGCCATGGTGCACCATTCTATACACTTGGTCCATTAGTTACTGATATAGCACCAGCCTACGACCATATTACTTCTGCTATCGGAGCAGCTATGATAGGATGGTATGGTACAGCTATGCTTTGCTATGTTACTCCAAAAGAGCATCTTGCATTGCCAGATAAGGATGATGTACGTACAGGTGTAATATCTTATAAGATAGCTGCCCATGCAGCCGATTTAGCCAAAGGACATCCTGGTGCTTGTGTGCGCGATGATGCATTAAGCAAGGCTCGCTATGACTTCAGATGGAAAGATCAGTTTAATCTGAGTCTTGATCCAGAAAGAGCCGAAGAGTACTATCGTACTACTAATAAAGTTGATGCTCAATATTGTACAATGTGCGGACCAAACTTCTGTGCAGCCCGTATTTCACATACACTTTGTGAATAATAAAACAAGAAGATTATGGAAAAATTAAAGATTGCAAACAAGGAATTTAATTCACGTCTGTTTGTAGGAACGGGCAAGTTCAGCAATAGTGCAGTTATGGCAGATGCCATTAAGGCAAGTGAAAGTGAAATGGTAACCTTTGCCATGAAGCGTATCGATCCAGAAGGAGATGATGATAATATGCTTCAGAGCCTCTCTCTTCCAGGTATCCAGATTTTGCCAAATACTAGTGGAGCGCGCGATGCTAAAGAAGCTGTTTTTGCAGCTAAAATGGCACGTGAAGCTTTTGGTACCAATTGGGTTAAGCTTGAAATACATCCAGATCCTCGTTACCTCCTTCCTGATCCTATAGAAACTCTCAAGGCAACTGAGCAATTAGTTAAGGATGGATTTTTTGTATTGCCTTATTGTCAGGCCGATCCTGTTCTTTGCAAGCGTCTGGCTGAGGCTGGCGCCTCTACAGTTATGCCACTTGCTGCTCCTATAGGTACTAATCTAGGATTGGTAACTCGCGATTTTCTTCAGGCTATCATAGAGGAATCTACAGTGCCAGTTGTTATTGATGCTGGTCTTGGAGCACCTAGTCATGCCGCTGCTGCTATGGAAATGGGAGCAGATGCAGTACTTGTTAATACAGCCATAGCTGTTGCTGGAGATCCTGTAAAGATGGCGATAGCCTTTAAGAAGGCTACTGAGGCAGGTAGAGAGGCTTATGAGGCAGGTCTTGGTATGCAGAGTGCTAATTTCCAGGCTGAGGCATCAAGTCCGCTTACATCATTCCTTGACGAAGAATAATATATTGAGCTATGAATGTAACCATCAATAATAAGCAGGTAACTATCGAAGATGGTACCTCATTGTCGGCAATATCAGAAATGTACAAAGTGCCATCTAAGGGTGCTGCTATTGCTCAGAATGGCGAGATTGTTCATCGTGAAGATTGGAATACTACCTTTGTAAACGAAGGTGATGATATACTGATTATCAAAGCCTTTTGTGGAGGATAAATAATACGATATGTTTAGCGATTATATTAGAAAGATTGACTGGGATGAAACTACCCAGCGCATAATGAGCAAGACGGAGGCAGATGTAATCCGTGCGCTCAATAAGTCGCATTGTGATGTGGATGATTTCATGGCAATGATATCTCCTGCAGGTGCTAAATTCCTGGAACCTATGGCTCGCCTGAGTCGTAAGTATACACTTGAGCGCTTTGGAAATACTGTTAATATTTTCATCCCTATTTACATTACGAATTCATGTTGTAATAGTTGTGTATATTGTGGATTCCATGTGCAGAATCCCATGAAGAGAATCATACTTACCGAAGACGAGATAGTACGCGAGTACAAGGCTATCAAGGAGTTGGGACCTTTTGATAATCTACTTATCGTTACAGGTGAAAACAAAGCTGCAGCAGGTGTTGATTATCTGGCCCGCTCGCTTGATTTGGCCAAACCATTCTTTAATAATCTTCAGATTGAGGTAATGCCTTTGGAATCTGAAGATTATAGGATGCTTCGTGAGCATGGACTGAATGGTGTAATTTGCTTCCAGGAAACTTATCATGAGGCTAATTACAAGAAGTATCATCCTCATGGCCCAAAGAGTAATTGGGAGTATCGTGTGAATGGTTTTGACCGTATGGGTATGGCTGGAGTTCATAAGATTGGCATGGGTGCTTTGATAGGTCTTGAAGACTGGCGTACCGATATTACTATGATGGCTTATCATTTGCGATATCTTGAAAAGCATTATTGGAAAACTCAGTATAGCGTCAATTTCCCTCGTATGAGACCTGCTGCTAATGGCGGTTTCCAGCCTAATGTTATCATGAACGATAAAGAATTGGCTCAGGTTACTTTTGCTATGCGTATTTTCGACCATGATGTTGATATCAGCTACAGTACTCGCGAGAATCCAAGTATCCGTAATCACATGGCTAAACTGGGTGTTACAACAATGAGTAGTGAGAGTCATACTGATCCAGGAGGCTATGCTTGTTATCCAAGCAGTTTGGCCCAGTTTGATGTAAGTGATGCGCGCAAGACTCCTCAGATTATTGCTGATTTAAAGGCTGAAGGAGTTGAACCTGTATGGAAAAACTGGGATCGTAAGTTCGATCACTTTATGATGAATGTATAATGCCGTTATAAATTTTTGGTTATTAATTTAAAGTTCCTCCATATTTTCGATTAAATGTCTGCAAATTAATCGATTAACTATGGAGGAACTTTTTCTTGTTTATTTCCCCAAAAAGTAGTACCTTTGTTGCTGGATAAATAAAAGAGATATGCACGACGGAGATTTCTTTGTACATAAATTGGAGCATAGAAGCATTAAGCCTACTTCATCTCGCCTTTTGATTTTGCGTGAGATGTATAGGGGAGATGAGGCTATTTCTATGCCAGAACTAGAACGTATTTTGCCTACTGTAGATAAGTCGACGATCAGCCGTACTTTGGCCTTGTTTCTTTTGCATAAATTAGTTCATGCGATAGATGATGGATCAGGTGTATTGAAATACAATGTCTGTGATGATGATTGTGATTGCTCTGTCGATTTTGAGCATACTCATTTCTATTGTGAAAATTGTAATAGAACGTTCTGTCTCAAGCACATAGCTGTGCCTGTAGTGTCTCTTCCAGATGGCTTTTCTCTGAAGAGTATCAACTATGTGCTCAAAGGATTATGTCCTGAATGTGCTGAGAAATTATCTTACAAGAAATAACAGGTAAATCAACTCTATTGCAATTGTATTGCAAAACCTTAATTGTTGTGTTGCAAAAGAGGCCTTTTTGCATTGCAATTCCAAAGTTTTTTCAATGCAATTTCTTATGTTTTGAAATAGAAAAGTTCCTCCATAGTTAATTATCTTATAATCAATATATTAGATAAAACTATGGAGGAACTTTTTAATATGCTTCTGAAAAAAATGTAAGTAGCTCTAAATTGAGTTTTCCTTTACAATAGATCTGTATTCTTCAAGAATTTCCAATAACTCATCTTTATGTGTAGCGCGAAGCATCTTGATACGTGTCTCGCGGAAATTTGGAATACCCTTGAAGATAGGACTAGCTGCCAGATGACGTCTGGTATGCAGGATTCCTCTGTATTCATCAATGCGGTTTACATTGATTTCAAGTTGCTCTTCCAGGATGTCAATCTTCTCATCCACAGTAAGTTCTTTCTCAGAAAAGAACCATGGCTGTCCAAAGGTCGCACGTCCTACCATTACAGCATCTACGCCATAAGTATTGAATGCGTTGTCGGCTTCTTCCAGCGAGGTGATATCTCCATTTCCGATAATAGGAATATGAATGCGAGGATTCTTCTTTACTTCTCCTATCAGCGACCAGTCGGCTTCACCTGTATACATCTGACTACGAGTACGTCCATGAATAGTAAGTGCCTGAATTCCGCAATCTTGTAGCTGCTCAGCCAAGTCTGTGATAATCAAATTGTTTTGATCCCATCCCAAACGAGTCTTAGCTGTAACAGGTACGTTCACAGCCTTGGCTACTTCGCGAGCGATATCCAGCATCAGAGGTACATTTCTCAGCAATCCAGCACCAGCTCCTTTTCCTGCTACCTTTTTTACAGGGCATCCAAAGTTGATATCAATCACATCTGGATGTACAGATTCTACAATCTTAGCAGCTTCTACCATCGGTTCTACTTCCTTGCCGTAGATCTGAATGCCTACAGGTCGCTCTTCATCATTGATCTTCATCTTGTCGAGAGTCGACTTGATAGAGCGAATGATAGCATCGGCCGATACAAACTCTGTATAGACCATAGCAGCTCCAAATCGCTTGCAGAGCATGCGAAAACCAACATCTGTAACATCTTCCATTGGAGCGAGGAACAGAGGACGCTCGCCAAAATCTATTTTTCCTATTTTCATTCTTGCATATATTTAGCGAAAGCCTTATCATAGTCTTCGCTATTGCCAAGTTTTCCATTGATAAGGCATACCAGCTCTACGGTAGCACGACAACATATCTTTTCATCGCTCTTGCGGAAGATATCTTGATGGAAAACATATCTGATGCCTTGTTTCTCAAGCCAGAGGCGAGAGATAAACCAGTCATCGCATTGTAATGGAGTCTTGTATTGCAGATTCATTCGAGCTACTACTGCATCAATACCACGATTGTGCATCTCGCTGAAACTCAATCCTGTAGTGCGAAGGAAACGATGGCGCGTATGCTCAAAATAATGCAGATAGTTAGCATTGTTTACTATACCTTCGATGTCGCATTCATAGTCGCGCACCTCCATTTCTGTTTCGTATATGTACTTAGCCATAAAACCTATTTATTAGTAATATGGATGCAAAGGTACAAATAAATTTTGTAAATAGACTGATTTCTACTTTAATAGGTGATACATTCCTCCAGCCAGAGTCTTCACAATACCTTTCATCTCCATCATAAATAAGATAGAGGTGATATTCTGAATTGGTATACCTGATTGTACTGATATCATGTTGATTTGCAGGTCGTTATGTTTCTGTAGAACAGCAATGACTTTCTGTTCATCTGGGGATAAGTCTGGGAAAAGTTCTCGCTCAATGCCAGCTTTTTGAGCCTTTACGAGTTTGGCATCATCTTCCCATCCCATGGCTTTTACGAAATCGCTGGCCGATGTAATTAGTCCAGCTCCATTATTTCTGATCAGATTATTGCACCCTTCGCTATATAAATCACCAACGCGACCTGGAAATGCAAATACATCTCTTCCGTAATTTTGTGATATTTCTGTAGTTATCAATCCTCCGCCTTTAGCTGCACTCTCTACGAGGATGCAAGCATCCGACATGCCAGCTACAATGCGATTACGACGAACGAAGTTGATTTTATCAGCATTGGTCTGAGTCAGGAATTCTGTAAGCAATCCGCCATGATTTACCATCTGATTGGCTATTGCGCGATGGCGGGAAGGGTAGAGATCGTCAAGACCATGAGCTAAAACTCCAACTGTCTCATATCCATAGTCAAGAGCATATTTGTGAGCATTTACGTCTACGCCATAGGCCAGACCGCTTACAATCAGTACTTTAGGACAAAGACGAGTCAAGTCGGCTGTAAATTTTCTTATCAAGTCCTGACCATAGATTGTACATAATCTTGTGCCTACGAGATTGATAACTCGCTTTTGATTTAAGTCGGCATTACCTCTGTAGAAAAGCATCAAAGGAGCATCATCTACCTCTTTTAATCTCTGTGGATATCGGTCGTCGTTTAGCGTAAGTGGTTGAATATCATGTTCTAAATCGTACTTTAATTCTACCTCAGCTCGTCGCAACGGCTCATCGAGGTTTTTCATAGCCTCTACAAGTCTATCCGAAGCATCAGGAATAACATCTCTGATATGGTTGCGATTTTCAATAACTGCTGAGGCTGAACCTAGTTCTCGATATAATTGCAGCATACCTGCAATTGAGAAATAATTGATGCGAGTGAGGGCTATCGTATTTAGAATTTCCTGTTGATCTACCATTTTTTCCTTTTTATTTATTATTTTCGTTGGAACCTTTTGCTTTCAGATATTCATATCCAATGCGACATCTTAAGCATTCCTTTTTATTGCAATACTCATTCTTGAGTTGGATAAGCGCTTGACTATCACCTGCATTCTCTACAGGTAATCCTACTTGCTTCCACATTCTTACAATATAGTTGTTTTCGGCCTTGAGTTCCTCCAGAAAGTCGAATGCTCTGTCACATAATTTATCATCCATTTTGTGTCTTCCGTAAGCAAAAAGCATAGGGATGGCAGTATTGATCATTAGCAGATTAAGACTGAATGGAGAAATATGCTTTTCGTTCTTCATGCTTTCAGAGCCGAATGTGTAATGTGTTTCCCAATAGGGAGTTACTGATGTGCTAAGTACTGCTTTCATATCCTTAACGGAAGTACAGTCCAATAGTTGGCTTAGTCCGGCTTTTCTCTGATAATAGAGATTGGCTAATTGCGAAATACGAATATGTGGGAAATTCTGAGGTCTTAAACGTAAGAATTTCCACAACTTGTAATCCATTGGCTTGAGAGTGAATTTATGGGCAAGATATAAATACTCATTTCTCAGTTTTGAGAAGTATCCTTCGTCGAGAGCATCTTCCTGATATCTAGGAGGTACTGTATTCATCTCCAGCAAACCTGCTTGCCCCATAAAGATAGCTTCAATCTGAAAGAGATTATCTCTATGATGATCCACGCTATGAAGTGGAATATTCAAAGCCCATTGCTCAAAGGCATCGCCATTAATACCAAAGCCATAGTTACGTGCTAATGTAACAAAATATCCTGCTTCCCATGATCCATCACATAGCTTTACTCTTTGAAGAATGGCAAGTGTCTTCTGTTCCAGTCGTTCGGTCTGCAATGCGCTCATCCATGAATGTATCATCAGACGGGTAAGCGTAGGTATAATTTTATAGCATGGAGGATATTTGTCGGTAGAAAGCAGTTCTCGATAGTGTAGCCTAACATGCTCAGGTATATCGAGTTGCATTTGGGGTAGATAATCTCCTCTGAAAGTTTTGGCATCTGCATCGATAGTTCCACAAACATGCAGGATGACATTGTCGTATCTTTCATCCTTGTCATGACCATGTAGATACCAGTCGCTTGCCTTATCATGAATTTCAATATTTCCAACCCATAATGTGCCGTTAATTTTGATTTTTGAGTTAAAGAAATCTGGTCCTGCATTCGTATTATGAAGTCCAGGATCGATTACTTCAACTAAGTGGCCGTCTGTGGTTCTCAATTCCGAAAGAGGGAAGAGGCGGTGGCGCCATACATAATGTAAGAGTAATTCCATTGTTGCTAATTCGTTCGCTAACTCCTATTTTTTTTGTTTAATAAGAGTGTATTTCCATGCAAAGGTACTAAAAAAAACTTATTTTTCAGTATATCGCTATATTTTCGGATAAAAAAAGTGTATCTTTGCGCAAACGTTTAATTCGAATTAAGATGAAAATAGCACTTATCGGCTACGGCAAGATGGGACGTATGATCGAACAGATCGCCTTGCAGCGTGGTCATGAAATTGTATGTAAAATTGATATTGACAATCCTCAGGACTTCGATAGCCCAGAATTTGCAAGTGCAGATGTAGCTATCGAGTTTACTAATCCTATGGT
>REGX01272164.1_pt1 | contig 19298 bp, 8 predicted proteins | sample 2276321 | NCBI WGS metagenome assembly REGX01 (sample SAMN08335021, study PRJNA423103) | bovine gut metagenome | biome: bovine gut metagenome; feature: rumen; material: feed digesta; isolation source: rumen digesta from from 15 high feed efficiency cows and 15 low feed... | host: Bos taurus ... | reverse complement strand
GTTGGCAACATGCAAAAATCATGGTGTAAACCCGAGAGAATACCTCAATGATATCATTGCAAAAATGCCATATCACAAGAAGGATAGTCATGAAGAACTTGTGAAGCTGTTGCCACACATGTGGAAGCAACAACACTAATGATGTCTCATAAACGATAAAAGTCACTGCAGCTAAAGCATTATCTATGTGCTATAGCTGCAGTTGTTCTTTATGTAAATTACATGTAGACGAATGTATGCTTACTGCTTACAGTTAAGGCATAGAAAAATCCCTTCATCGAAGGAACTGAAGACAGCATCTAACGATGAAGGGATTGAATGTAAAAAAATGAGGATTCGCCTTCACAGGTTACTTAAGGCTTATTCAGCCACCCTCATTTTGACGAATAAAATATACTATAACTTTATAACATTAAACTTTAATTTCTACTTTTATTATTCCCAAGTTTCCCAAGCACTGAAGGAACTCCAATTCTTTTTAGAATCAGCAATATCACCATCATTGTCACCACCAACCGGAATATCGCTACTTCCTCCACCTGTATTAACAGGATTTCCATTTGGGTCATTTACTCTAGCACTTGTCACCATAATAGAAGTAATTGTTGTTTGCACAACCTCTGTTATGGGCATCAAATATCTCTTTTTCATGTTTCGCATTATTCTTTATCCACTCCTACTTTACTACTATCTTCCTACCGTTCTTTATATAAAAACCAGGACGTAGATTAGTCAGATTATCACCAAGGTATTGACCTTGTACGTTATAAATCTTATTATTGTAATTTGTTATTTCCTCAACTCCATTAACTTCAATTGAAGGAATTGCTGTTATTTCATCATCCTCATAGAATGTCAATCGAGCAGACTTAGCTTCAGCCTCAGTTCCTGTATAGTCAAGATAAGCACGGAAGCCCTTAATATATGCTCCACCGTCAGCTGTATATCTTGTTAACATACCAAGTTTGTTAGTTGTATATGCATACTTCGCCATTCTAGTGTAATCGTATGTACCCTTGAAATGATACCAATTGTCTTGATCATGAGATACATAGAAATACTGTGGCTCTGGGTTATCAAAAGTAATATGCTTAAAGATCACCTCATCAACATCCTTAGTTGGTTTCAAGAAATAAGGACGACCAGCCTCTATCATATGATAATCATGCTGAGTAAATCTAGCAATGCTACTTAAGCCTTTATACTCTACACTGTCATAAGTAACAATCATTGCCTTGTCACCAAAAACTCTGTAGAATTCTCTTTGGCTTACACTGAAAGGCAAACAGATTGAACCCCATTTATCATTCTTGAAAGTTCTATCTACAAGTCTAGCATTATAGTTGCTACCAGTCTTTACATTCTTTGAATACTCATTATCCTTAGTATCGTACAGATCAACTGTTGGACGACTATTCTGTCGAGTTTCCATACTGACACTTGGATCCCAACCATCAGGCAAGAACGAGAATCCGCAAGGAGCAATCTTTGACTTGTACTGGAATATATAGTAAGTCTTACCAGCCTCAACATCAAAGCTATATCTTACAAAAGACTTATGTAATGTGAGGAACGAACCATTTCCCAAACGTATCAAATCCTGTGCATCACCAACTTTCTTCTTATTCCACTCACTGATTATCTTATTAGCCATATTCTCAGCATTCTCTACAGCCTGTTCCTGATCCTTTGAATCCTCAGAATACCAACTGATAAACTTAGACCAATCGAAAGTGCTGTTTGGCAACAACTTTGCACTAGATTTTACACTAGCATTGGAGTTGATATAGCTCTTAACTTGTTCATCATTACAATCACTCAACACTCTACCTGTTGTATAAGAACCAGAGTATTCAACACCATTAAGCATATGGTTATCAAGTTGGAAACTATTGTTCATTACCACAGGCTTTCCTGTCTGATCTACAATATACAATGGACGCCATTTAGCCTGCCAGAGATTGGATCCGTTAACTGTCCATCCCTTACTTGTATCTTCCTGGAAATCGCATACACCATTCTGAAGAAGATAAACAATCAGAGTTCCGCTTTCACGTGGTTCAAACTTAACAAAAGCTCCATGAACCGGAAGAGTGAAAATGTTGTTTGCACCAGAATTATCAGCTTTATAAGAATAAAGAGGATAGCTCTTATATTTCTCATCACTCACATCCTTAGCGCCTTTAGTAAACAAATCAAATCCATCAATTTCTCCACCAATAGCATCTGTAGCAGGTTCTGCCCAGCTATCTTTTGCTGAACCATTTTCAATATATGGGTTTGTATAAGACTTCACACCGCCAAAAGTCATCGTGATATCGGTAGCATAGTTACGAGTTGTAACAGTATCACCAACCAACTCATTTCCATAAGTGTGCTTAGCCCCATTTTTCTTAACCTTGTTTTCATCTTTTTGAGACAAAACCTTATAATATGGAATAGTTCTAAGAGACAACTTATAACTAGGGGTCTTGGTGATATATTCAACAGCAGATGTTACGGTAGCCTTAATAGTTGTTGTACCATCATGACCATTTGGAGTAACCGTTCCATCTTGTGCAACTGTAGCAACGTTAGTATTACTAGAAGTCAGAGCAACATACTCTGTTTCACCATTAATTATAGTAGGAATACCTCCCATAAACCCATTAGTAAAGACTGATGCTGTTGTAGTTGCCTTTTCATCTCCTTCATTCAATACAAATGCAGGTTGGTAATTCATACCATGGACCTTATATGTATTATTTGTTCCTTTAGCATACAAATAATATGTCTTGCCAGCCAACAAAGCAGCCTTGAAAGTATTACCACCAAAAGAATTTTTCTTATTTTCCTTATTCGACATTTCCTTAAGGATTACTCCCTTTGAATCTGCCAACACTAGGTTTACAATGCCATTACCATTATTTCCATTATTATAATAGTAGTCAATAGTAAAGAAACCATTTGTATAAGGCTTCAATACAATTGCATTGGTAGGGCGAGATGCTATCAATGTATCTTTTTGATTGGTAGCAGGAACAGTTACATAGTAACTAGCATTATCCAAATCATCATCTTTGCTCACGCCTAAACCACTTTCTATATTGAAAGTATAATAGCCACTAAGCAAATTCTTCTGAGCATATACTCCATCACCTAAAGTTACATTCAAACCTGGGATTCCCTTAAAAGATGTACCTGGGAAGAAATTATGAGTATTCGGCAAATTCTTTTCAACCTTTACAAAATGAAGTTTACCAACTACAGAATCCTTACAACCTTCAGACTTATCATTGATAATCTCAAAATATTTTCTATAATATGGATCAATCTTAATAGTATAAACAGCCTGATTAACATCATAAGGATTGCCCATCAACTGACCAGCAGAATTATATAAAGCAAAATCTGTTCCTGCAGTTGATTTTTTAGGAACCGCCTGTACCAAAACCTGAATCTCGCCTTCATCATTTCCTTTGACATTCCCGACAGTGACCTCTCCTGTTTTAGAATTAATACTACTCTCATTTGTATTGTCAGAAATGATTGAATATTTAATATCAAAGAAATCTTTTAGATTCATCTCTGAAGGGTCAGCTACCTGATGATCTTTTGTATCACCATCCAATGTAACAATAGATACTTTTGGAGCAGGAACTTTATCCTTCTCCTCTGCTACAGTATAGTATGGATCCAAAGTCATCTTAGTCTTAACAAGCTGTTTGATATCCAAAACTAAAGATGTATAATCAGACTTGAAAGTCCATACAGCCGTCCAGTCCATAGCAAAACGATAGTAAATATTAAACTTGGTTGGCTCATTGATAAAGATATTCCAAGTATTATCATTTCCCCATCCATTTTTGGTATTAAATTCGTAATACTTAACACCATTAATTTCTACCACTGTAGCTTGGTTCAAAATCTTATCTACTGTTTGTGGAGCAAGAGCCCCACCATTCTCACTAGCCCAGTACTGAATTTTGTTACCATCAATATCAGAACACTTAATAGCAAAATAATAGTAGAACGTGTAATCATTCTGTCCCTTAGGCTCACCCTGATAAACCAAATTATACGTCTTACCATTGGTTGGGTCAGTCCATACACCCTTTGGTTTAAAACGGTTAAGGTAGGTCAATAGGAAACCCGTTCTAAAATCTATAGTTGATGGATCAGGATTAAAAGTAATAGTAGGAATACGAGGAGTATTTCTTACTGTATAAGTACCTACTGCTGATTTATAATTCTCATCATCAGAACTAAAAGTCACATCAAAAACATCATAGGTCGGCGTTCCGTCTTTTAACAAATAACCTGCACCATTATTACCTTTACCCCAAAGTTGAGCATAAGTATGCTCTTCCTGGGTACTCTTCTCTTTATTAAGAAGCATTGAAGAAGGAGTGTCGTCACAATTAAAACTAGCCGAGACATCATTTCCATCCTCATCAATAATTACTGGGGTACGCAATACAAAGAAAGCATTTGGATTGTCAGAAAGAACCCAACCTGCAAATACATTATGAATACCATTATGAGGATAGCAAGCATAAGTAATTGCTTTATTGCTTTTAGCAACAAGCTCTACATTTACAGTATCCTTTACCGATTTATACTGATTCTCTACATTTGCCTTAGGAGTAATCGTACAAACAACCTGTGCCTTATCACCTACTTTGCTTGAAGTGCCATAAAGCTTATTGTTGTCAATTCTTACATTACCCTTAAGAACACTCCAACTATAAGTAAAATTACTCTTACCCAAATCTGTAGTATCACTAGCAGTTGGAATATCAGAATTCTTAATTAAAATTACATCATTTACTTTAGGAAGAGCTACACCTTTTCCAAGTGAATTATCAGTATTCTTAACATATGCATATATAGTTGTATATGGGCGAAGATATACTGTAGGGGTTGCTTTCTCAACTAATACTTGGAAAGAGGTTGTATCAGTCTGATAAAGATCCTCGTATCCCTTCATTGGAACAGCAGTAACCTTAACTCTAAAGCTACCTTCCTTTTTACCAATACGCAATGAATGGCTATACTTTTCAACAGTTGAGCCTGTTTTTGGATCAGTAAAAGTTTCAGTTCCTGCAACAGCATCCTGACTACCTTTTACACCGTCAATACTGAAATAGATATTAAAGTGTTCTGAAGCAACATAATTTACTTGTGCTTCTACTGAAGGAGACAAAACACCGCTCTGTCCTGGGTAAACTTTCAATAAGTTACTGGAAAGAGAAATACTCTGATTAATTGTGACTTTTTGAGCCCAAACTCCACTACTAAATCCACATAGCATTAATAGCAAAGCCACAACGACTCTGCTTACGAAGTTATTTATTCGTCCCATAAAAACTGATATTATATTCACTTTCTCTAAATTAAACAATATAGCAAACCCTCGGAGCTGTCCCCGTGTGAAATTTATCCCTCAAAGTTTGTAATCTGTCTATTCTAAGTTAAAACATCACATTTATGCGTAGATTCGCTTTAGGTTCACATATATTTGTAAGTAATTCATCTGCAAAATTAGTAGATTTCTGTGTTAACTCCAAATAAATTCAAAGAAAAATAATAGAAAAAATGCTTTATCGATAGTTTTTTTGAGGTCCGTTATTATTTTTTGTAAATATATTCTATTTCACTAGTAAAAGCCATTAAGATGGCTTTGTACTAGTAATAATTTCTTTTGACTTATCGTGATGGCCATGAACTTTAAATTTGTCAAAACCTTCACCATATACACCTATTACATTTGTCTGAGTAACGAATGCATTAGGATCGATCTCGTTGATGATGCTAAAGATAATATTGCTCTCTCTTCGCTTTGCCATAATGAAAAGCATCTTCACTTCATGGCCTGTATAGAATCCGTGAGCCTCGATAACGGTAGCGCCTCGATGTGGATAAACTGCAATTCTACTTGCTATTTCCTTATACTTATCAGAAATGATAAAGAACTGAACCTTTCTATGACGAGTATCAACCACCTGATCGACACAGAACGAGCTAATGATTAGCACTACATATCCATAGATTACTTGCTCCCAATTATGGAATACCAAATAAGAAGAGGTGATAATGAATATATCACAGAGCATAATTACTCTTCCAAGTGAAATATCACGATACTTATTTACAATAGCGGCAATAATATCCGTTCCACCTGTCGATCCATTAAATGCAAGGCCAAGTCCTACTCCCGATCCACAAAAGATAGCTCCTATGATAGAGGCCATAAAGGGTTGATCGGCCAATAGAGGATGATCACTAGGATTTGCTTGGAAAAAAATTGTAAGAACTGTTAGCATGAAAACTGCAAACATGGTTTTGGCACAAAACCTCCATCCTAGGATAACCAAGGCTATAAGCAAAAGGATAGCATTGATAACAAAATAGGTTGTCTGAACTGGGATTCCTAATCCCCAATAGATAACGGATGACACACCAGGAACTCCACCTGTTGTAATGTTGTTTGGCAACAGAAAAAGATTCCAACCAATGCTATAGGCAATCATTGCTATAGCAATTGTTACATAATCTCGTACTTCGTGCAGTATCGTTTTTTTATCTGCAAATTTCATCAGTAATGCGATAATAATCTTTAATTGGCTGCAAAAGTACAAAAAAATCGGGGAATTCTTCCCCGATTTCTCTTATAATTTCTTTAAAAAATCTATTTCAACTATTCTTAGTTCCACTTTTTCATTACTTGCAGAAACTTCATCGAGTTCGCCTGCCTTTCCTCCGGCTAATTCTTTGGTATTTCCTTCTTCATCCTTGGTCTTTGCCGGACCAATCATTTTTATGGAAATCAAGTTCGACTGTACAGGTCTGCCTATCTTTATATGTACGTATCCAAGTGTTGGGTTGGTATATCCATGCCATACAAGTTGTGTTCCTTCGTAAACCATCAATGGATAAGATTTATTTCGCCAACCTGATAATTTAAGAGCAATCTCATCAACAGCCACATTTTCCTTCAACTGATAGGAAATCCATGCATGCTCTAGCTTGCCATCGCTCTTCCATTCCGTCAATTCATTATCATCATAGCTGCTCTTTGCTTCAGATGGGTTGCTTGGAGTCTGAATGCCTACCACTGCTATACTTCTCTTCACATCTTTATAAGATGGAGTGGATGGAGTTTCTCCCCTATCCAGTCGGCATGGCAGTGTCATGTTAGGATGATAATCCTCCACATACAATTTCTTGGTCTTAAGTTCGAAACTAACAGGCTGAAGACCATCTGCACCAACTGTTACATAAATCTTTCCTGCTGTCTGAGTACTTCGAAGAAGTACACGATTAATACCACATTCAACAGGAAGATCAATAGCACGAACATAGTTATTTTCGCCCTGAGCGATACCTCCAATCCATTGACATTCACCATAGGCATTGAAATGCAACATTCGATTATCAAGTGGACATCTTCTTCCTTTTTTATCAACCACCTCTACCTGGATCATCACCATATCATTTCCATCAGCCTTAAAACCTAATGGATTTTTTATAGTAGTAATATTAAGATGGTGAGGTTCTCCGATCGTCTCCTTGCTGACTCGACTGATGATTTTTCCCTTGCGATAGCTAACAGCCTCAATCTTTCCAGGCTGATAGCGGATATCATCAAAAGTGAAAAGGAATCCATGACTCCATACACCCTTCCCGACATCTTTTCCATTTACCAGCAAATGAACCTCATCACCAGTACTTACAACATATTTTCGGATGGTTTGACCTTCTTTGTAGTTCCAATGACCTATAATATAAGAAGAATCCTTCTCTGGAACCACCCAACCATTCCACATAACTTTATGTGCATAGAAAGCATCCTTAGGAATACGCATCGCATCTACTACACCGCTAGCTCGATAATTGGATTCTCCTCGATGATGAGTATTGGTATCGCTAAATACGATCTTAACCCCTCCATTATTCACTCGACGTCCTGTTCCTGGACGATCCTGATAATAATCGAACCATCTTTCTACCATTCCACGGGCAAATTCATCCATGTTGTGGTTATAATCCTTAGCCGACTTTCCACGATACAGTGGACCGTCTCCCTCTTTATGATTAGGATAACTATACTCATCCCAATACTTACGAAGGCCTTCATCCCGATTATACTCCATAGACCAGAAAGGCTTGCCTGCACTCTTGTTCACATAAAGCATTTCACCACCATACTCGGCCTCGTCAATATCAAGCATTTCGCGGCTACCAATAGCCCTACCCCCATGTGGATCAAATTCATCACGAATGTGCTTCATCTCCTGCATGTGTTCCTTACTGATGCTTTCATTTCCACATTCGATAAAGACCACACTAGGATTATTGCGATTATAGATAATAGCGTCACGCATCAACAGTTTTCGCTGTTCCCATCTACGATCATCCACATCTTTCTCGGCATCACCCGCAGGCATAGCCTGAAGCAATCCTACTCGGTCACAGCTTTCAACATCCTGTTTCCAAGGAGTCACATGCATCCATCTCACAAGATTTGCATTGCTTTCCACTTGGAGATGATTGCTATAGTCGCTCAACCAGGCAGGAACACTCATCCCAACTCCAGGCCACTCGTTGCTAGTGCGTTGAGCATATCCATGTATCATCATGGCTCGATCATTGAGCCAGAACTTACCTTCACCAAAGCGAGTCTTTCTGAAGCCTGTTCGGGTCACGACCTCATCCACAAATCCATCTTCACCTTTCAGGATAGTCTTCACCTTATATAAATAACCATAGCCCCAACTCCAGAAATGCATATTCTTCATTTCCCTTTTCAGGGATACTGTCATCATCTGTCCTGGTTTTAAGGTGTAGGTGTCTCCATCAAAGGATGCTATCTGACGATCTTCAGCATCCAATACTATTACATGATAGGTGAAGGTTCTCGACAAGCCACCTTCATTCTTCACCTGACTTTCTGCATTCAAAGTCATGGTTCTATTTGGGATATTATAATTGGTACCATAGATATAGACACCCGTTGTTCCCAAATTACTGTAAAGAGGTAACGTTTGATAGAGTCGGTCTGTTATATGCAGCCATACATTCTTTGGTATGCCGCCATAATTGGCATTAAAATTTTTGTCATTCCATTGATAGCGCTGCTTCGTATCGCGTTCCCGATACTCCCAACTGTTGTCCACTCTAATGGCAATCACATTTTCACCTCTCTTAATTAAATAAGGTGTAAGATCATATCCCGAGGCCATTACACCATTTTCGGTAACGCCCATCTTGTGTCCATTAAGGTAAATATCAGCAGCAAAGCGAACACCTTCCAATTCCAAAAAGATGCGAGAATCACTTTTTACATCTTCAAGTTGGAAGTGCTTCCGATACCAAACGATGGTGTCAGACAAGTTCTCGATAGAAACCTTAAAAGCCTCAGACTCATTAAAAGCCCGAGGCAAGGAAACAGGTTCCCACCTTTTATCATTGAAAGAAGTTGCCTCTGCACCTGAAATATCACCAACCTTCAGAAGCCAGCCGGCATTAAAATTCAATTTCTCTCTTGAATATCCCTGTAATGCTATTAATGCAAAAAATAGCAGAAGTAGGTTTCGCATTGTTTTCTTTTAAATGATTAAGTTCAAACCAGCAATAATATGTCTAAGCGTAAAAGTCATTACTTCTTTTTAGGAGTAATCGCCTCAAAGATCAAGTTGGCCAGCTCACCAGCACCTTTGGCTGTAGGGTGAACGTTGTCTCCTTGCATAATGCCCTTGTCTTCCTTGAACTGGCTATGTAAGTCGATATAGTTTACCTTGTTTTTCTTCGCAATTTTCACAATCATAGGAATGATTTCGTTGCTGATAACACTATCGCTGATGCCCCATGGCTTGTTATCACCAATAATAGGACTGCAGATATAAATGGCAGGCTTGCTTGGTAAAGCTTTCAAACTATCTATCATCTGCTTGTAATCATTCATGAAATCATCCTTGTGCGCCCAGTTGTGAGGTTTACTATCATTGGTTCCCAACTTAATAACTACAACATTTGGGTTGAAAGCTAAGGCTGCCTTCCAGGCATCCTCTTTCATGTAAGGGATATCACCGCTATTTAATAAGGTACGCGCAGAAACTCCAAAGTTCTTCACATAATAGCCTTGTCCCAATTTCTTTTGTAATTGAGCAGGATAACCTTTCTGGTCAGACATATCAATGCCAAAGCCATCCGTAATACTATTGCCGATGCAAGCCACACGAATGGCATCAGCCTTTGGAGCCTTGAAACCCTCCAACCATCGGGTGAGGTCACTCAACATCTGATCGTGATAAGCATAGTTTGTGCGGAAGCCAAATCCATGTCCACCCATTGGATAGCAGAATATTGAACTCTCATTGCCGCAATTACGCATACTGCTATAATAGGATATAGCATTCGTTACAGGAGGTACCACCCCATCATCATTCGCAAAAATCAAAACAGAGCGAGGAGTGAGGTGTGGGCGAACCGCCTTGTCACTTGACCATTCCTTTACTAGTTTCTCATCCTTTTGTCCCTCTCCTAGGAATCCTACACAACTACCCTTGTGAGTAATCTTTTCATTCATAGAGATTACAGGATAGAAAAGAATAGAGAAAGCAGGGCGAATAGCATAATCGGCATGAGTACTCACTGCCGAAGCCAAATGACCACCTGCCGAAAATCCCATAATACCAATATCATTTGGATTTATCTTCCAGACAGAAGCACTATCATGAACCGTCTTTAAGGCATTATAAGCATCAGAGAGGGGAATATTGCGATCGCCTTTTGGCATACGATATTTCAAAACAAAATAAGCGATACCCTGCTTATTGAAATATTCAGCCCAATCATGTCCCTCATGATCCATTGCCAAATGAGAATATCCACCACCTGGACAATCCACAACAGCACGCCCTGAGGTGGTCTTTGGAAGATATGCGTAAACGACAGAGTTGCCATCAGCAGAATTGGCAAGCTGAAATTTTCTTGCAGTAGACTGAGCAAACGATACAGCCGTTAATGCAAGGAACGACAATACTAAAATTGTTTTCTTCATTGTTTCAATTAGGTTCGTTTGGTACAAAGTTACGAAAAAAAGCGATAATACAAAGGATAAATGAACAAATACACAAAGATTTGAATTATTTTTTCATAGAAACCCTTTATTTTTTCGTATCTTTGTAGCAACCTAACAAACTGACAACATTTTTATGAAAATTAAACTAAAGCAAGTCGCAGCCATTTTATTATCTGTTTCATCAATAAATGCAATGGCTCAGTTGCCAGTTCCCACACAGGAGGCAAAACCTGGTGTGAGATGGTGGTGGCTAGGATCGGCTGTAGACAAATCTAATCTTCAATGGAATCTTCAACAGTATGCTAATCACGGCATTGGTGCCGTAGAAATCACACCTATTTATGGTGTACAAGGTAATGATGCTAAGGATATCAATTATCTTTCTCCTAAATGGATGGAGATGTTGAAATTTGTAGAGAGTGAAAATAAACAAAATGGTATAGAAACTGATATGGCTACTGGTACCGGATGGCCTTTTGGCGGTCCTTGGGTGCCTATCGAGGAGGCTGCCTGCAAGGTAATCTTCGCGGATACCATTGTTCCTATGGGTACTAAACTGCTCGATATTCAGTACGAGATTCCTGAAAAGGATAAGAAATTTGCCAAACTGAGGGTGGTAAAGACCTTCCCTATCAAGGGTGACAAAAAGAACAAGCGAGTAATTGCTGTTTACTATGGTCGCACTCGCCAGAAGGTGAAACGTGCTGCTCCTGGTGGTGAGGGATATGTTATCGACCATTTCGACAAGGATGCGGTTGCACATTATCTCGCACATATCGATAGTGCTTTCCAGGCTAGCGGAACTCCTTATCCTCATACTTTCTTCAACGACAGCTATGAGGTGTATGGGGCCAACTGGACTCCTACCCTCTTTGATGAGTTCTTGAAGCGTAGAGGGTATGACTTGAAAGACAAGCTACCAGAGTTCATTGATGGGGATGCACAGGTTGTGAGCGATTATCGACAGACTTTGGGTGATCTTCTCTTGGAGAACTTCACCAATCAGTGGACAAACTGGGCGCATCAGCGTGGTGCGATTACCAGAAATCAGGCTCATGGCTCACCAGCCAATCTTATCGATTGCTATGCTGCTGTGGATATTCCTGAAATTGAAGGCTTTGGACTTACCGATTTCGGCATCAAGGGACTTCGTCTGGATCCAGGACAAACACGTCCTAACTTCAGCGACTTGAGCATGTTGAAGTATGCGCCTTCTGCAGCTCATATAATGGGAAAGAAATATACATCCAGCGAGACTTTTACATGGTTGACCGAACATTTCCGCACTTCATTAAGTCAGATGAAACCAGACATGGATTTAATGTTCTGTGCAGGTGTAAACCATATGTTCTTCCACGGAACAGCCTACAGTCCTAAAGATGACCAGTGGCCAGGATGGAAGTTCTATGCATCTGTAGATATGAGTCCTACCAACAGCATTTGGAGAGATGCTCCATACTTTATGAAATATATTGAGCGTTGCCAAACTTATCTTCAGTGGGGAAAGCCTGATAATGATTTTCTTGTTTACCTCCCTGTAAAAGATATGTGGAAGGAAGATACCAAGAACCTGCTGATGCAGTTCGACATCCATAGCATGGCGAAGAAGGCTCCTGATTTCATCAAGACAATTCTCGCTATCGACAAAGCTGGTTTCGATTGTGATTACATCAGCGACAAGTATCTGGAGGGATGTTCAATTACTGCTGATGGAAAAATCCGTACCGCTGCCGGACAAGAGTACAAGGGCGTAATCATCCCTGAGGGTACTACTATCGACAGCTCGCTTCAGGCGACACTCGACAAACTTGGCGACAACTATATTATAAAAGGTGTAGACGAGAGTAAAATGAAGCAACTCGCCAACCCTGAGGAGATGAAGAACAAATATGGCTTGAAGATGATTCGTCGAAAGAACGATAGAGGCTATCATTATTTCATCGCCAATCTCACTCCTAATGATATTAATGGCGAAACACATATCGCGGCTCTCCCTCACGAGTTCACCCGCTCCACAAAGGAGCCTCAGATGGTATGGTTTAACCCAATGGACAGCACTTTCGAGAAAGCTAAGATGAAGGGTAACGAGTTGACTATCAAATTGAAATCTGGTGAATCCAGAATTCTTCTCGTAAATGAGAAACAACCATTTGATATCAACGTAAATACTGCAGATTCTGAAGATAGCCACAATATGCTGGCAAAACTCAAGCCTGAGGAGAAATCAATCAACCTCACTAACTGCAAATGGCAGTTGAGTTTTACGGAAGAGGCACCAAAGGTGAGCAAGACTTTCGAGCTCAACCAGCTCAGCACGTGGGAAAACCTCAGCGAAGAGGCAAAGGTAACTATGGGTACTGGTGTATATGAAACCACCATTGAACTGAACAAGAAACAGGCGGCTTGCAACTGGAAACTCGACCTTGGTGATGTGAGAGAATCGGCTCGTGTTTACATCAATGGCAAGTTCATCGGATGTGCATGGGCAGTACCTTTCCAACTGAATTGCGGACAGGCATTCCAAAAAGGAAAGAACACCATTCGCATAGAAGTTACCAACCTTCCAGCCAATCGTATCTCCGACCTTGACCGCATGGATGTGAAGTGGAGAAAGATGAAGGAAATCAATGTGGTTGACATTAATTACAAGAAAACTTCCTACAAGGACTGGAAGCCTGTTCCTTCTGGTTTGAACAGCGAAGTAAAACTGATTGCAGAATAAAACAAAACCAAAACCTGATAAAAAGAAATGAAGAAATTATTAACTTTAGCGATTACAATCATTTGTTCGCTATCAGTCTTTGCACAGTCGCCTAAAGATGTGCTGACTGCAGCTCAGAGAACTAACGACTATTTCCTCGCGAAATATGCCGACCCAACCATTCCTACATTCGTGAAAAAGATTCGCACCAGCAATCTTTGGACACGTGCTGTCTATTACGAAGGTTTGATGGCCTTGTATGAGATTGATCCCCAGAAGAGATACCTTGACTATACCGACAAATGGGCAGACTTCCACAAGTGGACTGCACGCACCAAGGTTACTACCACAAATGCGGATGACCAGTGCTGCGAGCAGACCTATATCGATCGCTATTTCCAGAGTGGAAAGAAGAAAGATTTAAGTAAAGTTAAGCAGAATCTCGATAGTCAGATTGCAACCAATAAGGTAGATTATTGGTGGTGGATTGACGCCATTCAAATGGCAATGCCTGTTTACGCAAAATATGCTCAGGTTAGCAGCAATCGCATGTATCTCGACTATGCCATGAAGAGCTATCGTGACACTCGCGACAGAAGAGGTCTCTTCAATAAGAAAGAGGGATTCTGGTGGCGCGACTCTGTTTACAAGGCACCTTATCAAGAGCCAGATGGCAAGAACTGCTACTGGAGTCGTGGTAATGGATGGGTATATGCAGCTCTTGTAAGAGTGATGCAGACTCTCTCACCAAAAGACAAATACTACAAGGAATTGAAGAAGGATTTTATCCTTATGAGTGAAGCCCTGCTGAAGTGCCAGCGTGAGGATGGCTATTGGAATGCCAGTCTGGTATCTACCAATTACGAAGGTCCTGAGATGACAGGTACAGGTTTGTTCCTCTATGGCATCGCATGGGGTATCCAGAACAACATTCTGAAAGATAAGGAATACCGCCCTGCTGCCGACAAGGCCTGGAAAGCCTTAGAGGCTTGTGTTCATGCTGATGGTTTCCTCGGATACAACCAGGGTACAGGCGCCGACCCATCTACAGGCCAGCCTGTAACTTTCACCAGTGTTCCAGACTTTGAAGATTATGGCACTGGATGTTTCCTTCTTGGAGCTGTAGAATACTACAAATTAATTTCGAAATAAGTAAATAAACTGTTTATGAGATCCCTTGATGCTTCGGCTTCAAGGGATTTTTATTATGCAATCATCTAACGACTAGCCTTGATAATTCATAAAAGGAAACTACCCTTTTGTGTTATATTTTTCCTAAAAGATATATCGCACATAAACACAACTAAGAGCCATAAAAGACACAACAAAGAGGCAACAAAGACACAACAAAGAGGCAAATCTTTTGCCTAAAAGATGCCTTCATTTTCGATATGCATAAATAAGAACGCGCATTGCGCGGGCGCGCAAGATATAGATATAGATATTTCTTCTAAAGAAGAAAATAAATATAAATATATATTATGCGCATAAGGTGGAAACGATTTACGTTCCACCTCAGTACATTTTGAAGAAAAGATTGCAGGTCACCTGCATTATGATTGTAGGTCACCTGCAATGAGATTGGAGGTCACCTGCAATGTGATTGGAGGTCATCTGCATTATCGTTGCAGGTCACTTCCAATTCATCCACTAACTGCCACTCCCAAAAAGTTATACCGTTTGTTATACCACCAAACTTGCTTTTGGGTGAAGAAAGTTATATCTTTGCAGACAATTAGTTCAACCCACAAATAACACTCGACAATGAATTCACACCAAATCTCTCCTTATCGGTACTTCGGAATTGAATTCAGCACATAGATGCCTTATCGCTAAACCGTTCAAAAAAGCAATAAATGAACTTATCAAATAAATAGCGATTTTAGAAATGCAATATCCACTTTGCAAATACATCGTATGAACTTGATTTTTATTAAGAAAATAAGCGTTTCGGAAAAAGGAAAGCGATAAAATTTGGGTAGATGCCAAAAATACTCTATCTTTGCAGTATTATATTGAATATTTCAGCAGTTTAATAAATGAGCAACAACAAGAAAGAACAGATCCTGGTTAGCGTTACAGGTCAGGATCGACCAGGACTCACAGAACAAGTGATGAATATCCTCTCTGAAAGTCCAGAGACCCAGATTCTTGATATGGGTCAGGCTAATATTCACAGTACACTTGCACTAGGAATCCTTATCAGAATTAACGAGAAAGAATCAGGACAGGTAATGAAGGACCTTCTCTTCAAAGCCACAGAATTGAATGTTAACATCGGCTTCAGTCAGGTAAAGACCGACGAATACGAGGCATGGGTGAAGAGACAGGGCAAGAACCGTTACATCCTCATGGTTATCGGCCGTGGTCTTACTGCAGAGCATATTGGTTTAGCATCAAAAGTAATCCTCGACCAAGGTTTCAACATTGATAATATCCGCAGATTGACAGGTCGTATGAGCCTCGAGAATGCCGAGCAGAAGGTACGTACTTGCTTTGAGTTCTCTCTCCGCGGTGAGCCAAGAGATCGTCAGGCTATGCAGTCTGAGTTCATGAAGCTCTCCAACAAGTTCAACATCGACTTCTCATTCCAGAAGGATGATATGTATCGCCGTATGCGTCGTCTCATCTGCTTCGATATGGACTCTACCCTTATTCAGGCTGAGTGTATCGACGAGTTGGCACGCCGTCATGGAGTTTACGATCAGGTTGCTGCCATTACAGCATCTGCAATGCGAGGCGAGATCGACTTCAAGGAAAGTTTCACACGCCGTGTGAAGTTGCTCAAGGGTCTTGATGTTAGTGTAATGAAAGACATTGCCGAGCACCTCCCTATTACAGAGGGTTGCGACCGTTTGATGGAAGTATTGAAGAAAGCAGGTTATAAGATTGCCATCCTCAGTGGTGGATTCACCTACTTCGGTGATTTCCTCAAGCGCAGATACGGTATTGACTACGTATATGCAAACGAACTTGAAGTTGGCGAAGACGGAAAGCTCACAGGTAACTATGCTGGTGAGATTGTAGATGGCCATCGCAAGGCTGAGCTTCTGAAGCTGATTGCACAAGTTGAGAATGTAAACCTCGAGCAGACAATCGCTGTGGGTGATGGTGCCAACGACCTTCCTATGATTTCAGAGGCAGGTTTGGGTATTGCTTTCCACGCAAAACCAAAGGTAGTTGCCAATGCCCAGCAGAGTATCAACTCTATTGGTTTGGATGCTATCCTCTATTTCCTCGGTTTCAAGGATTCTTATCTTGGCGAGGACGGAAAGCTCTAAGAAAAAGACATTATTTTATATACACTTCTCCCCTTTTCGCATCGTCGAAAAGGGGATTTTTGTTTTTAATCCACATACTGCACAAAAATATCAAAAAGTGCCACTTAACTATTGCAACCTATTTGTATTTTGTTTATATTTGCCTCAAACATGAGAAACTAAAAATTTTTTAATACCTTAAAACACTACAAATATGAGTAACATTCCATTAGTTTTTTGGCTGGTGCCTATTGCCTCTGTTGCAGCACTGACCATGGCGTGGGTCTTCTTCAGTAGTATGATGAAGGCAGAAGAAGGTACCACCCGAATGATCGAAATCGCTGAACATGTGAGGAAAGGTGCAATGGCCTATCTCAAGCAGCAGTACAAAGTTGTACTCTACGTCTTCATCGTTTTAGCAATTATCTTTGCTTTTATGGCCTATGGACTTCACGTTCAGAATCCTTGGGTTCCTTTCGCATTCCTTACAGGTGGTTTATTCTCAGGCTTATCTGGCTTCTTTGGTATGAAGACTGCCACTTACGCTTCTGGCCGTACAGCAAATGCAGCTCGTGAAGGACTCGACAAGGGCTTGAAGATTGCCTTCCGAAGTGGCGCAGTTATGGGTCTTGTCGTTGTTGGTCTCGGCCTTCTTGACATTGCTATCTGGTTCTTGATTTTAAGTGCAGTTTACGAAGGAGATAATGCAGCTCTCATCACAATCACCACAACAATGCTTACATTTGGTATGGGTGCTTCTACCCAGGCTTTGTTTGCCCGTGTGGGTGGTGGTATCTATACAAAGGCAGCCGATGTGGGTGCCGACCTTGTTGGTAAAGTAGAGGCCAATATTCCTGAGGATGATCCTCGCAATCCTGCCACCATCGCCGATAATGTAGGTGACAATGTGGGCGATGTTGCCGGTATGGGTGCCGACCTTTACGAAAGCTATTGTGGTAGTATTCTTTCAACAGCAGCTCTTGGTGCAACCGCTTTTGCCATGAATGGTGATATGCAGTTGAAAGCTGTTATTGCTCCAATGATCATTGCAGCTGTTGGTATTTTCCTGAGTCTCTTCGGAATCTACTTAGTTAGAACGAAAGAGGGTGCCGATATGAAGGATCTACTCCATTCGCTAGGTCGTGGTACCAATACTAGTGCTGTTCTAATTGCAGCAGCAACATTTGGAATATTGTACTTTTTGCAGTTGGAAAATTGGCTAGGAGTATCTTTTTCTGTCATTAGTGGCTTGGCTGCAGGTGTTATTATTGGACAAGCAACCGAGTATTATACTTCTCAAAGCTATAAACCAACCAAGGATATTGCTGAAGCTTCCAATACAGGTGCAGCTACCGTTATAATAAAAGGTATAGGTACAGGTATGATTTCCACTTGTATCCCAGTTGTAACAATCGGTGTAGCTATTATGATGAGTTTCCTATGCGCCAATGGCTTCAATCTAAGTATGGACGCTGAATCTATTCAAAAAGGCTTGTATGGTATTGGTATCGCCGCTGTGGGTATGTTGTCAACACTTGGCATCACATTGGCAACCGATGCCTATGGACCTATTGCCGACAATGCAGGTGGTAATGCTGAGATGAGTGAATTAGGTGAGGAAGTACGAAATCGTACAGATGAATTGGATGCGCTTGGCAATACTACCGCAGCTACAGGCAAGGGCTTCGCAATTGGTAGTGCTGCACTTACAGCACTTGCACTTCTTGCATCGTATGTGGAGGAAATAAAGATTGCTATGGCACGTGCTGGTGAACAAATTACCAATGTTGCTGGCCAAACAATTGATGCAACACAAGCTACAATGCCTGATTTCATGAATTTCTTCCAGGTAAATCTCATGAACCCTAAAGTATTGGTAGGTGCATTCATTGGTGCAATGGCCGCTTTCTTGTTCTGTGGACTTACTATGGGTGCTGTAGGAAGAGCCGCAGAGTCTATGGTAGAGGAAGTTCGTCGACAGTTCCGCGAAATAAAGGGTATTCTCGAAGGTGAGGCTACTCCAGAATATGGAAAATGTGTAGAGATTTCCACTCGAAGCGCTCAGCAGGAGATGATTATTCCTTCTATTCTAGCTATCGTTATTCCTATTATTGTTGGCGTACTCCTTGGTGTCGCAGGTGTTCTCGGTCTGCTTGTAGGAGGTCTATCTGCAGGCTTTACACTGGCTGTATTCATGGCCAATGCCGGAGGTGCCTGGGACAACGCAAAGAAGTATGTAGAGGAAGGTAATTATGGCGGTAAGGGCTCCGAC
>REGX01181434.1_pt1 | contig 20215 bp, 10 predicted proteins | sample 2276321 | NCBI WGS metagenome assembly REGX01 (sample SAMN08335021, study PRJNA423103) | bovine gut metagenome | biome: bovine gut metagenome; feature: rumen; material: feed digesta; isolation source: rumen digesta from from 15 high feed efficiency cows and 15 low feed... | host: Bos taurus ... | reverse complement strand
GTGCGATACCCTCTTTTTGATTTCTCCCCCAACACATATCCTCAATCTCCCCCACTCGTGGGGGAGAAGCAGTGGAATAAAGTTTCCTATAAATTATCCAGGCTATATATGTATGCCTTGCAACCTATATTTTATTCAAATGTAAAAAAAACACAAAGTATTGGAATTCAGATATTTATTTCGTATCTTTGCACAAAAACCTAAAAAGAACTGGAAACAAATTCCTCACAATGAAAAAACTACTACTATCGACAATGCTCCTCCTATGCTTTATTCCTACGACTCTTCAGGCAAAAGGATGGAAGGCAAAGGATGTGGAAAATATGATTATCCGCGTGAATGATAACTGGCAGAAGACGCACCCAGAACATGGACGCGCCTTCTGGGACAATGCCGTTTATCATACTGGAAATATGGAGGCTGTGATGCTCTTTGGCAATGCTCAATGGCTCAACTATTCATTGGGATGGGCCGATCAGAACCTCTGGATGGGAGCTACAGAGCAGAATACGGAGAAATGGAAATATCTGCAGTATGGCGAGGACCAGCAGCATGTGCTCTTCGGCGATTGGCAGATATGCTTCCAGACCTATCTCGACTTGAATGAGCTTCTGCCCGATGAGCATAATGTGGCAAGAGCCAAGCAAGTGATGGGATATATCGCTGATAGTCAGCAGAATGACTACTGGTGGTGGGCCGATGCCCTCTATATGGTGATGCCGGTAATGACAAAGATGTATAAGCTAACCGGCGATCGAAAGTATCTCGACAAGATGTATCAGAACTGGCAGTATGCCAATTCGATAATGTATGATAAATCAACCGGACTCTATTTCCGCGATGGTAAGTATGTCTATCCAAATCACAAGACCGCTCATGGCAAGAAGGATTTCTGGGCGAGAGGCGATGGATGGGTGATGGCTGCTTTCGCTAAGGTGCTAAAAGACTTACCTGAAGATGATCCACATCGCAAGGAATATCTGAAATACTATCAGAAGATGGCGAAGACCATTGTGGAGCATCAGCAGAAAGAGGGCTATTGGACAAGAAGTATCTTCGATCCAGCTCAGGCCCCAGGTCGAGAAACCAGTGGAACCGCCCTTTTCACCTATGGTTTGCTATGGGGTATCAATAACGGTCTGCTCGATGAAAAATACCTTCCTGCAGCCCTCAAGGGCTGGCATTATCTCTCCACCATAGCCTTGCAGAAGGATGGCACTATTGGCTATGTGCAGCCAATTGGCGAAAAAGCCATCCCAGGACAGGTGGTGGATGCCAAATCGGTTACAAATTTCGGTACAGGAGCTTTCCTGCTGGCGGCCTGCGAATATTATCGCTACCTGCTGAATAAGGAAAACAAGGTGGCCGTGTATGGAGCTTTCTATAAGATAAGAAAGGATGATCTGGCATGGGAAAACGAGAACTGTTGCTATCGCTTTTATGGTCCTGCCCTTCAGCGGTCGGGCGAGAAATCCTATGGCACGGATGTGTGGGTGAAGAATACATCGAAAGTGGTGATGCCGAAATGGTATCAACGCGATTTCGAGGGCAATATAAAGGAAGATTCCCTGCGAAAGGCAGGTAATAAGCAGGCAGCAAGAGAAGTGGACCAGTCCACTTCTTTTCATATCGACCATGGCGAGGGAATGGATTGCTATGCAGTAGGTCCAACGCTCGGTCTTGGGGCTCCTGCTCTGATGGTGGAAGGCCGCTTGATTTATCCTTATTGTTTCAAGGAATATAAGATATTGGAGAATGGACCCGAAAAATTCGAGGCTGAGCTTGTTTATCATCCTGTGATGATAAATGGAGAGCAAGTGGTGGAACATCGTCTTCTGTCGCTTGAAAAAGGCGATTTCCTTAATAAAATGACGGTATGGTATGAGGGGATGACGAAAACTTGCGATTTCGCAACAGGAATCGTGCTGCACGATGCCAATCCTCCAAAGATGACCAGCAAGTATATTGTTTATGAAGATCCTACCGAGAACCCTAAAGGAAACAACGGAAAGATATTCACAGCCCTGAAGTTTGATGAGAAGCCCGATGAGACAAAAGTCTTCGAGCAGGAAGGTGCCCGACATGCCCTGGCCCTTTACCACAATTATAAAGGGGAACCGATAACCTATTATTTCGGTGCAATGTGGAGTAAATATAAAATCCACTCCCTGCAGGAGTGGATTTCAAAGATTTTATAATGCTTTCTGAATGATGACTCTTCGGCCAGGAGCATAGCAGTTAAGACTGTATTTGCCATTGTTATATTCCTGTTCGTTACCATCCTGGGTGAGTTGGAAGCCTGCCTGCTTTATCTGGTCGATAAGGCTCTGGTAGGCTTTGTCGTTGAATACGCCCACCTCAACGGTGCTTGTAGTGATGCCGATGTAGCTTGAAACACCCTTCTTCTGAGGTTTTGGAAGATCGGCATAGTTACCTGCCTTCGATTTCTTGCCCAGTAAGCAATTCTTATAGAGCATGGTCTTGTAGTTGTCGAGGTTGTGGATATTCACATCCTTCTCCAGCTTATAACCATATTTCTTTGCCAATTCAGGAGCGAGGTCCTTGTTGTCGAAGAGACTCAAGGCATCCTTGATGTTAAGTACTTCCGATTTAACTTCAACAGGATTTACCTCGTAAGTCTGAGTAGTCTCAGTTGTTGGTGTGGTGTTGGATACAGTACCGCAGCTAGCCAGCATCATCAGGGCAGCAAAGGCGGTAGAGAAGATAATCTTTTTCTTCATATACATAAAATTATAGATATTCGCCAAAGTTGGTCAATCGCATATCTCCCTTCTTCAGGAAGGTATCGTGGAAGGCGAGGGCGGCTCTCATCGACTGAGGCTCATGGCCATTTCCTGCCAGTTTGAGATAGTCTCTCAGCAGCGGACGATAGTCGGGATGGGCACAATTCTCGATGATTTCCTGTGCTCTGCGCAAAGGACCCTTTCCACGAAGGTCGGCAACACCCTGTTCGGTAACAATCACATCCACATCGTGCTCGGTGCTGTCCACATGAGAGCACATTGGAACAATCGCACTAATCTTACCATCCTTGGTAGTAGACTGAGTGGTGAAAATACTGATATAGCCATTGCGCTCGTAGTCGCAGCTACCGCCAATACCATTCATCAGTTTGCTTCCGCAGATGTGGCTGGAGTTTTCATTGCCATAGATATCACATTCGATAGCGGTATTCATCGCAATAACACCTAGTCGGCGGATTACCTCAGGCGAGTTGCTTATCTCGCTCTGACGGATAGTGATATGCTTCTTGAAATAGTCGATATTGCTATAAACCTCCTGAAGAGTGTCGTTAGTAACGGTAAGTGAAGAGCAGGAAGCATTGTTGATTCTGCCTTCGAGCATATACTTCACTACAGCATCCTGCACCACCTCGGTATAGACATCGAAAACTGGTACGTGAGGATCCTGTCCCAAAGCCTCTAAAACAGCATTGGAGGTAGTTCCCACACCACTCTGCAGAGGGAGGAACTGAGGAGGAATATGTCCCTTCTTGAGGTCGTTGACGAGGAATTCGGCAACGTTGTGTCCCATCTGTGTAGTGATAGGGTCGAGTGGTTTGAAGGCACGAGCCTCCTCAGGGATATTACATTCCACAACACCTACAATCTTTTTAGGGTCGATTTCTACATACTCCTTACCAATCCTGTCGCCTACATGACTGATAGGAATTGGTTCACGGAAAGGACAAGAGCCTATCTCATAGATATCGTGAAGGAATCGTGAATTAGGGCTGTGGAAAGCATTCTTTTCAATAATAACATGCTTTGCAAGGCGTGCAATAGTTGGAACGATACCACCTGCACTGGTGAGATAGGCCTTGCATAGGCTCTCGCCTTCCTCCAAGTCGCTTACCTCGATAATAGCCCAGTCGATATCGCCATAGAAACCACGACGAAGACGCTCTGCCATGTGGCCAAGATGCATATCCTCGTAGTCGATTTCGCCCAAATTGGTATGATTTCTGAAATCTCTGTTCGTAGAAAAAGGAGCACGGAATTTGATGGCTTGGGCTGCTGCCATGTCTCCCTCAATACTTTGGGAGGTGGAAGCACCTGTGAGGATGCCTACCTGAAAAGGGCGGCCAGCCTCATGCTCAGCAATAGCCTTCTTAGAAAGCTCACGAAAAACTGCTTTGGCACATCCATTAGGAGTGAAGCCACTCAGACCGATATTCTCCTGGTCCTTTATCATTGCTGCCCCCTCGGCAGCGGTTATTCTAGTGTACGCCATTACTCTCTATTCTTATAAATCGGTTGCAAAGGTACACATTATTTTATAAATATGTTACTTTTTGGTGAATTATTTGCATAATTTGTTCAAAAGTCGCATATATTTGCAATAAACTTTAGTTTTTGTACTTCTTTTGATACTCTCGAGGGGAAACTCCATAGTTAGCCTTGAAGGTTGTAGAGAAACTTGCAGGGCTTGAGAAACCGCAGGCATACATTACTTCGGTGATGCTCTGATGAGGATCCTGTAGTAATTTCGCTGCTTGCTTAATTCTCAGATTACTGAAGAAACTATGTGGAGTCTGGTTGGTAATCTCCTTCATCTTGCGATAGAGATGTACACGGCTCACACCAACTTCCTTAGCAATCATATCCACACTCAGGTCGCTGTTTCCAAGATTGTGGTTGATAACTTCCATAATCTTGTTCATTAGCTTCTCGTCTGGTGAATCAAGCTGGATTTCATCGTATTTATTATCTTGTGCCTCATTTCCATTGAACTTATTTCTCAGAATCTCTCGCTGGTGGATGAGATTGAAGATGGTTCGCTTGAGAATATCCATATTGAATGGCTTCACAATATAGGCATCGGCACCTGTTTCCAGACCTTCCAGTTTATCTTCTTCCAAAGTCTTGGCAGTGAGGAGGATAACAGGAATATCATTGGTATTAACATTGTTCTTTACTCTAGAACAGAGGGTATTTCCATCCATCTGAGGCATCATAATATCACTGATGAGAAGAGCTGGACGTATCTGGAGTACAGCACTTAAAGCATCCTTACCATTGTTGAAGCGAGTAATTTCGTAGTTAGTACTCAACTGGGTTTCTAGGTATTGAGCTATCTCATCATCGTCTTCTGCGATGACAATCGCAGGTCGCTTGGAATCTTGCTGAATGGTTGTTTCAGTATCATCCTCTTCCATAACTTCAGCTTCTTCGATATTAATCTCAGAAGGAGTCAATTCTGGCTCGTTTATTTCCTGCTCATCAGTAATGATCTCCTCTGGTTTTAGATGGGCATTGCCAAGAGGCAAGGTAACGATAAAGGTACAGCCTTTGCCATCAGCATTGTTCTTGGCCTCGATGTTACCATAGTGCAACTCTACCAGCGAGCGGGTGAGGTCAAGACCGATGCCTGTACCAATATTTCTGTCATTGGCAGCGGTTGGAGTCTGATAGAAACGATCGAAGATGCGCTTTAATTTCTCTTCTGGGATAGACTCGCCATCATCGCTGATTGAAATCTGCAATTCATTCTCTGTATGAGAGAGTTTGGTGGTTACATTTCCACCTGTAGAGGTGTATTTGAATGCATTGGAAAGAAGGTTTACCAATACTTTGTCGAAATTTCTACGGTCGATCCATACAGGAAGTTTATCGTCGTCGTGCTGGAATACGAAGTCGATTTTCTTATCGGCAGCTTGTTTGGTGAAGAGGGTGTAAACATCCTCGATGAAGGTCACCATATCTGTTTCGCGCATTCTCATAGCCATCAAACCCTTATCAATCTTGCGAAGGTCCATCATCTGGTTGATAAGATGAAGAATACGATCGGCATTTCTGTGCATAATGGTGTAGATGCTATGACGATGTGCATCGTGATCTTCCTTGAGTAACTGGAGCAATGGAGAGATGATGAGGGTCATAGGAGTGCGTATCTCATGACTCATATTCATAAAGAAACGCAATTTTGCCTCACCCATTTCCTCAGCGTGAATATGCTCCTGTAACTGTAGACGGGCCTGCTCTTTAGCACGGCGATGGCGCAGATAACGCCAAATTAGGGTGCCTATAATCAATAGATATACGAGATAAGCCCAAGTAGTGGCATACCAAGGTGCCTTGATGACAATGGTAAACTCTGAGATTTCAGACTCAAAGCGGTCTTTCAATGCTTTTACACGGAAATGGTAGGTTCCAGGAGAAAGACGAGCGAAAGTAAGCTCGTTATGTCCTGTTTGCAGACGTTCCCATGTCTCATTATTGATGCTATATAAATAGGTAATATTCTCTGAGTCCTCGTAGGTCAGTGTTGATAAATGAATGGCGATGGAATTGTCGTCGTGATCAAAGATGAACTTTGTCTTGTTATACACAAGTGAATCGGCTAGCTGTCGATTACCAACCGTCATACCTGAAATCTTAATATTTCCATTCCAAGGACGTGACTTGATATTGGCAGGATTGAACCATGAGATACCACCTGTTCCACCAAAGAGGAAATTGCCATTTGAGGAAATCGTCAATGCTCTGGCACTGAACTCATTACCCTGCAAACCATTGTCGGAGAAGTAACAAACAATGTTGCCTGTCTTTAGGTTTACTCGACTCAATCCATTGCTTGTACTTACCCAAAGCTGGTTCTTATTATCAATACCCATAGCCATGACATCGTTGTTGGCTAATCCATCTCGAGTGGTATAGATCTTACGCTTGTGTGTCTTCAAGTTGTAGCAAGTCAGACCATTATCAGTACCAATCCATAGATTTCCACGTCCATCCTCAAGGGCATGACGGGTAGAACTGCTGTTTTCCAGGCAGTTTACACCAAGGAAATTTAGGAAATCACCTTTCTGAATATCCAGACAGCAAAGTCCGACGGTGGTAGAGATGTAGAGGCGTTTTTCATCCTTTGAAAGATCAAGTCCCTGGATATAATCATTGACCAAACTATTGATTTTTCGATTACTTTCAGCACCTTTCTTCATACGGTATTTTGTAATAGTACCATCTTTATGAAGACAGGTGAGACCTTCTCCCATAGAGGAAATCCACACATCACCATTCTTGCTGCAGGCAAAGCTGAAAACGCTCGACTGACTGCCTAAACCTGCCTTTACAGGATGCCATTCCAAACTCTTGTCAAAGAATCCAAATCCTTCAGCATAAGAACCTGCCCATACTCTTCCCTCTGAATCTTCTTGGAAATTCAGAATGGTAGAAGGAATATTTCCATAGTAGTGGCGAAGCAAATTCATTTGACTGTCAAGTAGGTAGATACCATCCTTGTCGGTTCCCACCCAAATGTGTCCTGACTTATCATAAAGAGTAGCAGAAACACAGTTGGTTCCAATCACATTGGATGTGCCAAGGCGATAACCCATATATCCGAAAGGAATATGATGGGCGCGTTGCATAAATACACCTTTCTGAAGCATTCCCAACCAAACATTGCCACTTCGGTCCTCCAGAATAGAATAAACCTTACTCATATCCAGGTTCATACCCCAGCAATAGTAAGGATTGTTTTTTACCTGATGAGTGACGGGATTATAGACATAGACACCATGGCCATCCGTACCAATATAAATAAGACCTTTCTTATTGATATGGATGCACTCCATATTGCCAACATTTACATCGTTGATGCGCTGGAAGTTGCTTTCATTCTTTTTCTTCAGGTATAGACCCTTGTCTCTCACGCAGATGTAAACATTATCATCCTTGTCAATCCAAATATCTCTCGAGGATGCACTTCTATCTGTATCAGAGAAATATCTGCGGTATTTTCCATTCTTTACGCAAAATACGCCCTGATCTTCGGTAAGCACCCATAGTTGTTGCTGATGGTCTTCAGCAATCTTGGTGATATAGCTAAGTGATTTTAAAATACCTTGTGTGAGTCGCTCAGCCTTGTTAGGATATACTTTCAGAACGCCATATCCTGATGTGCTGGCAAGAATATCGCCATTTTGCAACTGAATGGCACCAGTGACATAGGTACCCACTTCTCTGCCTTTAAGATCGTAGATAGGGATATGATGGAAAGTTCCGCCATCATAATATTGAATACCATTACTTTCAGAAATGTAGAATCTTCCATCTCTAGTCTGCATAATCTTATTGATATAGTTTGTCCTAAGATTACAACTAGGATTTTTTTGATTGTTGAAAGTCTGGAATTGATAGCCGTCAAATCTTGACAGACCATTGCGAGTGGCCAGCCAAATATAACCGTCATGATCTTGGTATACTTGGGAAACATAATTGCTCGGAAGATGAGTATCTGCATTGAACAGTGTGCCCATTTGAGCGTGTAAATCCAAACACAAGAAAAAAGATACTAACAGAAGTATGTGTTTCATGAGATACATTTAGAGCTTTGGTTTTATGCAAAGGTAGCAAATATTTCAGTAAAAACGTCATTTTTTGGAGTTTTTTTTGTTGAAAATGGAACATATACTAAAGTTTTTGTTACATAAAGGGTGGAATTTTTAAAGTATGTGTAACAAATAATAAACTGTCTAAACGTAAAGTTCTTTAATTTTGCAAACGTAATCCTAATACTCGAAAAATTGTTTAGAGTTATTTTTTTATAATGAATAAGTTAGGTTTTAAGCGTTTGTTGTTTTATGCAGTTATGCTAATAGGGGGATCCGAAGCTACGAATACTGCTCCGGGTCCATTCTCTTACCTCTCCAACGTTTTGAGAAATCTGATAAGGAGAGAATTGCTAAGATTGAAAATCAGGACCTCGTTGGGGACGACAGTTATTTCTTTTGCATAAAGAATGCTGTCGATAACCAGCTGAGGGATGCAGACGCTAAAAGGGGGATTTTAATAATGTATCAAATACTGGAAACAGATTAGATAATTAGAAGTAACAATGAAGTTAAGGTTAACAGATTTTTTAGGTTTTGTTTTGTTGCTTATGTTTGCACCAAAGAGTTGGGCAGGCTGCAGCACGTCGATTGAGTGGATGTCTTGTAATGTATTACAAGGCATTCAACATCGGCCTTTCTTGGTTTGCCTTCCTGAAGGCTACGAGAATAGTGCAAAACAATATCCTGTCCTGTATCTTCTTCATGGTGGCGGTTGCGACTACACGCAGTGGGAGGAATTTGGCCATCTCAGTCATGTAGTTGACAGTCTTGTTGAGGCGAAGGCTATAGAACCTATGATTATTGTCTGTCCTCAGGCCAATGATAATGTAATGACTTGGTTTGATGATCCTCGCCGAAATTTCGAAACTTATTTCTTTAAGGAACTGGTTCCTTATATCCAAACTCATTATCGCACCTATATAGATAAGGAGCATCGTGCTGTAGCTGGCTTCTCTATGGGTGGTGGTGGCTCTGTGGTATATGGCATTCATCATCCAGAGATGTTCTCTACGGTTTATGCTATCAGTGCTTATTTGCGCCGACAGCCTCTCGATTTCCTCAAGAATGATCCGCTTGGGGAATGGCGCCAGCAGGTGGTAGAGCGTAATAATCCTATCAAGACTGTAGGGGCATCTGATGAAAATCAGCAAAAACAACTGAAATCCATGAAGTGGTTTATCGATTGTGGTAGCCAGGATTTCACCTATCAAGCTAATCAAGACTTTTGTCATGTTCTCGACCAGAAAGGCATCAGTTACCAATATATTCCTAGAGATGGGGCTCATAATTGGGAGTACTGGCGTCCTGCTCTGGCTAGGGCATTAATAAATGTATTTAAATAACCTTTTATGAATCGAAAACTATTATTATCTTTATTATTAAGTAGCTCTGTAACTTCACTATTTGCACAGAATCCGTTTGTGCAGACTCGCTATACTGCTGACCCAGCTCCAATGGTGGATGGGGACACTCTTTATTGTTATGCTGATGTAGATGAGCCAAAGGCAAATTTCTTCTGGATGTATCAATGGAGAATCTATTCTACTACAGATATGGTCAACTGGACCGATCGTGGAGAAGTCTTGGGCTTGAATTCGTTTACTTGGGCGGATGATCGAGCATGGGCTACTCAATGCTGTAAGCGTAATGGCAAGTATTATTGGTATATTTGTGCTCATTCTAAACTGTCGGGTGGTATGGCGATTGGCGTTGCTGTAGCAGATAGTCCTACAGGTCCTTTCCGTGATGCAATCGGCAAACCATTATATGATGATGGTAAATGGGATAATATCGATCCTACTGTTTTGGTGGATGGCGACAAGGCTTACCTTGTTTGGGGTAATCCTGAGATTCATCAAGCAAAACTTAATGATGATATGATCAGTTTTGATGGCGAGGTGACACTTGTTGACCAAAACGAAAAGAGTTTTGGCGCTCCTTCTCCTGCAAAACGCGAAAAAGATAAGAAATATGTGGATATCTATACCGAGGGACCTTGGTTGGCTAAGCAGGGCAAGAACTATTATTTGCTTTATGCTGCTGGTGGTGTGCCTGAGCATATTGCTTATTCAATGAGCAAGAAACCTTTAGGTCCTTGGACTTATAAGGGTACTATTATGCCACAGCTCAATTCCACTCAATCTTTTACAAATCATTGTGGAGTGGTAGATTTCAAGGGCCATTCCTATTTCTTCTATCATACAGGTAACCTTCCTGGTGGTGGCGGCTTCGACAGAAGTATGGCTGTAGAGGAATTCCAATATAATAAGGATGGAAGCATTCCGGAAATTCTTCCAACAAAGGAGGGTGTTAAACCTATCGGAACTTTGAATCCATATCGACTTGTAGAGGCTGAGACAATGGCTTTCTCTAAAGGTTTGTCAACCGACCAGAATCTTAAGGATGTGTATGTGTCTGAGGTGAACGACAGTGACTGGATGAGTGTTCGAGAGGTTGAGTTTGGTGATAAGACTCCTAAATCTATTCGTGTTGCTGCAGCATCTGCAACTCAGGGTGGCATCATCGAAGTCCATTTGGACGGCTTAAAAGGACAGAAGATAGCAGAAATTCAAGTATCGCAGACTGGCGCTTGGGAAAACTGGCAGCAATTCAATGCCTCACTTTTAGCATCCGTTACAGGAAAGCATGATATCTTCTTCCTGTTCCGAGGTCAGAAGGGACGAAAACTGATGAACCTGAATAATTGGCGGTTCGAATTCTAACGACTAAATCATCTAATAATCTAATAATACTTTATGTTAAGAAAACTATGTTTATCATTTGTCCTGCTTCTATCGACTGTGGTCTGCCGAAGCGGGGCAAAAGAAGTTATTCCACTCCACGTGGATGGAAGATACTTCAAGGATCCTGCAGGAAATGTAGTGAACCTTCATGGATTTGGACAAACCTACAGTCCATGGTTTAACGAAGAAGGCAAAAGGTGGAGTAATTATGATGTTGATGCCTGTTTGAAATATAACCAGGGATTGATAGACAAAATTATTGCTGCCGATTTTAAGATGGATTTTGTGCGTCTGCACATGGATCCATATTGGAGTAATACTCCTGGTGTTCAGACGACAGGTGAGAGTGATATCCACGCCTTCGACTTCAATCGTTTCAAGAAATATCTTGCCGAGGTGTTTATCCCTATGGTAAAGTATATTTCCGGTAAGGGTATGTATGTGGTAATGCGCCCACCTGGTGTGTGTCCAGAATATATCAGCTTGAATGATGCCTATCAGAAATATTTGCTGAAGGTATGGAATTATGTTTCTCAGCAACCTGAGTTGAAGGATAATCCTGCTGTGATGTATGAGTTGGCAAACGAGCCTATAAAATTCACAGTTACTCAGGGTAAATCTGAGTCTGAGGAGATGACAGCCTATATGCAGGCCATTGTGGATATCATCCGTCAGCATTGCGACAATATTATTTTGGTTCCAGGCTTGGGTTATCAGGCTTCTTATTCAGGTTTCTTTGAATGTCCTATTCAAGGAAAGAATATTGGTTTTGCTGTTCATTGCTATCCAGGTTTCTTTAACGGAGCACATGATAGTTCTACCGAGGTTTTAATTGATTATGAGAAATTCAGAAATGGATGGCGCAATCAAGTAGGACCTGCTTCTATGATAGCTCCAATTATGGTAACAGAGATGGATTGGGCGCCTGCAAAGTATAAGTCATCATGGGGTAAGGCTTTTACCGGAACAGTTGGTGATAATGGCTTTGGTGCTAATTTCAAGCAGATTACCGATGATGATGGTAATGTGAGCTGGATGCTTTTCACTAGTCCTGATATTCTTGCTAGATACGATAATGTACCAGCTTCTGCTAGTAACACTACAATTCTCAATGATCCTGAGGCTTGCGTATGGCCAGTATGGCATTGGTTCCAGGATTATGCCAAGACCTATTATCCTTCTTATGAGAAGTATGAGCAGACTTTGGTAAATCCATATAAGCGCCAGACTTCTGATTTCTTCCCATTAACAAAGGAGGGCTTTAATCCAAATATTTGGGAGACTGGTTCTTTTGATGAGACAACAGGAACGTTGGTTACTGGTGCTTATGGTTTTGGAGGATGGGAATATCCACTTAGTGTTGATTTCTCTGGTTATAAATATCTCGTCGTAGAACTGAATAGTGTTCAGAATTGTAATGCTTCTTTCCGCATTTTTGATAGAAGTGGTTATTTTACTAAAGCTGCTATGTATGATTTTGGTAATAAGACCAGATTAGTTGTTGATTTGCAGAATATGAAGCGAGATGGTTCTTCCGATCTTCTGATAACTTCTCATATTTACAGAGTGGGTATTTGGAGTTATGGCGGAAAACCAATCAGTATCAAGAAAGTATATTTGAGCAATGATGGAACTACAGAGGCTCCAACAGGTATTGAGAAGGTGACATCTGCTGATACCTATAATAATAAGGTATATAATTTGAAAGGTCAGGTTGTTGGTAATTCTTCTGATGCAAAATCTCTTCCTAAGGGAGTTTATATCATGAATCATCGTAAGTTTATTGTAAAATGATGAAAGCCTCAAATACAATAAAGAAATTCTTATCTGCCGTAGGCGTTGGTTTGCTTGTTGCCATGCAGCCAACTGCCTATGGCAGTGCTTGTGCTCAGGGTTTAACTGTTAAGAATCCAATGTTATGGGCGGATGTTCCTGATCCTGATGTCATTCGAGTGGGAGATACTTTCTATCTGGTATCTACTACCATGCATCTGATGCCAGGTGCTCCAATTATGGCAAGTAAGGATTTTAAGCATTGGAAGACCATTAGTTATATCTTTGATAAACTCACCGATTCTCCTAAATATAATATGGAGAATGGTACGTCTGTTTATGGAAGGGGCCAGTGGGCTACATCCCTGAAGTATCACAAGGGTAAATTCTATGCTTTATTTGCTCCGAACGATAATCCAGGTGGCGAAACCTATATTATGGAGTCTAAGGATGCGGTGAAATGGGATTTGGTTTCCCGTCTTCCTCATTTCCATGACGCTTCTCTCTTCTTCGATGATGATAATCGTGTCTATGTTTTCTATGGCAATGGAAGTGTAATCGAGTTGAATGAAGACCTGAAGAGTGTAAAGCAGGGTGGCTTGAACAAACTTCTTTTCCAGCGTGATGCCGAGGAAACTGGTTTGCTGGAAGGTAGCCGTATGATCAAGAAAGATGGCAAATATTGTCTTCTGATGATTTCCTGGCCTGCAGGAAAGCCTCGCCGCCAGTTGTGCTATCGTTCAGATAGTCTTACGGGTAGTTGGGAAAAGAAGGTTATCTTGGAATCTCAGTTTGGTGGTTTCCCTTATGTAGGGCAAGGTACCATTGTAGATGGCCCTAATGGAGAATGGTATGGTGTAATTTTCCAGGATCGTGGAGGTGTAGGTCGTGTGCTTACCTTGAATCCATGTCAGTGGAAAGATGGTTGGCCAATGTTGGGTGACGAGAACGGAAAGGTTCCTGCTACATTATCCTTAAATCTTCCAGAAGGAAAGGGCTTAGTGCAGTCGGTTGTTGGCAATGAGGAGTTTGATGAGTTTGAGCATCCAAGTGAATTGTTCCTTCATAACTGGGAATGGAATCACAATCCTGTGGATGAGGCATGGAGCTTATCCGAAAGAAAAGGATGGCTTCGTTTGAAGACTTCTCAAATATCTTCCAACGGACTTTTCTCTGCTCGAAACACAATCTCTCAGCGAATGGAGGGTCCTGCATGTTCTGGTATCGTGAAGTTGGATATCTCTCACATGCAGAATGGCGATCGTGCAGGTTTTGCTGTTTTCCAGAATGAGGCAGGTCTGCTTCAGATTCGCAAGGATAACAATAAATGTTATTTGGAAGTTGTGCATGATACTCTGGCATTGTCTAGAGATAAGAATATTGAAAAGAGTTTTTCATCCGTTCTCTCTTCTTCAAAATTGAAGGCAAAAATTGTCTATTTGAAAATCGAGGCAGATTTCCATCCGGGCAAGGATATTGCTCGCGGATTTTATAGTTTGGATGGTAAAAAATGGACAAGGATCGGAACAGATTTCAGCATGAAATATGACTACCGTCGTATGTTTATGGGGTCACGATTTGCAATTTACAATTACGCAACACAAGCCAAAGGAGGCTGGATAGACGTTGATTATTTCCACTATACAAAGGAAGAATAGTGTAATTGTAACATTTCATAAAGTTTGTGTAACATTTCTAAATATATTAATGCAAGGGTTTAGATACCTTTGTGCGGTAAATAAACCAAAATAAATCTAATAATCAAAAAATGAAACAAGCTAGTAGACTTTTTCAGTTCATTTCCGTGCTTGTTGTGATGTTGCTTATGTCGTTCACGGCGTCAGCACAAACAACAGTACGAGGAAGTGTAGTTGATGACGGAGGCGAACCGCTTATTGGTGCATCTGTTGTCATGAAGGGTAATCCGAGTGTTGCTGCGGTAACGGATTTGGATGGTAACTTTGTGTTACATGTTCCAACCAACAAGGCAACTCTTCGAATTACCTATGTTGGTATGATCGACCAGGAAGTTAAAGTTGTTCCGGGAAAGCCGGTAAATGTAACTCTCTTGAGTGATGCCAATACGCTTAACGAGACCGTCGTTGTCGGTTATGGTCAGCAGAAGAAAGCTTCTGTTGTTGGATCTATTACCCAAACAACAGGTAAGGTGTTGGAGCGTGCCGGAGGTGTCAGCAGTCTTGGTGCAGCTTTGACAGGTAACCTTCCTGGTGTGGTAACTATGTCTTCTACAGGTATGCCTGGTGAGGAGGATCCTAAGATTGTTATCCGTGGTGTCAGCAGTTGGAACAATTCTAATCCTTTGATTTTGGTGGATGGTATTGAGCGTCCAATGAGCAGTGTTGAAATTAGCTCTGTTGCTAATATTTCTGTACTGAAGGATGCGAGTGCTACTGCCGTTTATGGTGTACGTGGTGCTAACGGTGTAATCTTGATTACAACTAAGCGTGGTGCAGAGGGTCCTGCTAAAATTGAGGTTGGTATGAACATGACCGTAAAGACTGCAAGTAAGTTGCCTGGTGTTATGCGTTCTGCTAATGCACTTTCATTGCGTAATCAGGCTGCTGAGCATGAGTTAGGTTTGACTCCTGAAAGTTGGGGTAAGATGACTTCTGCTGATTTGTTGGAGAAGTTCCGTAATCCTGCTAATCTTGAAGAGTCAGAGCGCTATCCAGATGTAGACTGGCAGAAGGAAGTATTCCGTGATCATGCGATGGCTTACAACCCTCATATTAATGTTAGTGGTGGTACTAAATTTGTGAAGTACTTTGCAAATGTCGATTACCTTCACGAGGGTGACCTTTTCCGTCAGTGGGATAATAATCGTGGATACAAGGCAGGATATGGTTTTGATCGTATTAACTTCCGTTCTAATCTCGACTTCCAGTTCACTAAGACTACTTTGCTGAAGGTTGGTTTGGCAGGTTCTCATGGTGTTCGTAAGGGTCCTTGGGGAACAGCAACAGGTTCTTTTGGTGAGTCTCAGTTATGGCAGGCTGCTTATAGTGCATCTCCAGATTTCTTCTTGCCACGTTATTCTGATGGTTCATGGGGTTATTATGCTGCAAATGCGCAGGGAGCTCCTAACTCTGTTATGAGCTTAGCACTCTCTGGTGCAGAGAAGCATACTAATACACGCATTAACACAGACTTTACTCTTGAGCAGAAATTGGATTTCATTACCAAGGGCTTGAAGGCAACTGGTATTGTTTCTTGGGATAACCAGTTTACTGAGGAACAACGTGGTATTAATGACCTTTATCATGATGCTCAGCAGAAGTGGATTAATCCAGAGACAGGAGTAGCTTCTTATAAGAATGCAGCTGATGGAAAAACAAACTTTGATTTCCAGGAAGGTATTCTATGGAGTGTAGCTGGTGGTTCTGTAAATAATGGAGAAACAATTCGTAACTTGACTTATCAGTTACAACTTGACTGGGCACGTACATTTGATTTGCATGAAGTTTCAGCAATGGGTGTTTTCAAACGTTCTGAAAACGCAAAAGGTTCAAAATTCCCATTCTATCGTGAGGAATGGGTAGCTCGTGTTACCTATAATTATGCTGGTCGTTACTTTGCTGAAGTCAATGGTGCTTATAATGGTTCCGAACAGTTTGGTGATAATTATAAGTTTGATTTGTTCAAGTCTTTTGGTCTTGGCTATATGATCAGTGAAGAGAAGTTCTTCAAGCCACTGAAAAAGTATGTGGATATGTTGAAATTTAAATATAGCTATGGTGAAACTGGTGACGATGCAGCTAATACAAATTTTGGCCGTTGGTTGTATGCAACTCAGTGGAAGTATGGCAACACCATCAAAAATGGCCTTTACGAAGATAACAGCCCATATACTTGGTATAAGGAACTAACAATAGGTAACCAAGATCTTCATTGGGAGAAATCTAAAAAGCATAATTATGGAATTGAATACGGTTTCCTAGGTGGATTAATTACAGGTAACATTGATTTCTTTACTGATTATCGTAGAGATATTATTATAGATGGTGGTAGTCGTGCCATTCCATCATATTTTGGCGCAAATGCTCCTGTAGCCAATTTAGGTTCTGTAGATACAAAAGGTTATGAAATAGAAGTTCGCCTTAGCAAGAATTTTGGTGGTCATCATGTTTATGCTAACTTTAGTATGACTCATGCTGAAAATATGGTTAAGGAGGCTGATGATGCACAATTGCTACAAGGTTATTTGAAGAAAGTTGGCTATTCAATCAATCAGGATCATGCGTACCTTACAACAGGTTTTGCTAATACTTGGGATCAAGTCTATGCCATTGCTCCAAATGACAAGATGACTGATACTCAGAATCTTCCAGGTCAGTATACTGTTATTGACTATAATGGTAATGGTAAAATTGACCAACGTGATGATAATGTACCTTATGGTTATACTGATACCCCTCAGAATACTTACAATGCTACTCTTGGCTGGGATTGGAAGGGATTCAGTGCTAGAGTTCAGTTCTATGGCGTGAATAATGTAAACCGTTATGTAGGTTTCAATTCATTGGGTAAGAATTCTGATACAGTTTATGATGAGGGTTCTTTCTGGACAGCAGATAATCTGAATGCTGATGCACCAATGCCTCGTATAATTTCTACACCTGATTACTATGAGGGAACTCGTTTTCACTATGATGGTAGCTTTATCCGTCTGAAGACAGCTGAGCTTTCTTATACCTTTACTCAGAACTGGGTAAAGAGCCTCGGTTTGAACACAGTTCAGATTTATGCTAATGGTAACAACCTCTGGGTATGGAGCCGTATGCCTGATGACCGCGAAAGCAATTATGCAGGTACTGGTTTGGCTTCTCAGGGTGCATATCCAACTGTTAAGCGATTCAACTTAGGTATTAAAGTCAATTTGTAATTCGCACAAAAATGAAAAAAATAAATCGATATATAGGAATGATGTTCAGCGTGGTGGCTCTTGGTTTGGGCTTCACAAGCTGTACGGATTATCTGGAGAAAGCACCTGAAAGTAATATATCTGCTACAGATGCTTTCAAGAACTTTAAAAACTTCCAGGGATTTACAGAGGAACTTTACAACTGTATTCCTGAGTTTGATAAAGGCTATTGGACCAACTCTTGGAACTGGGGTGAGGATGAGATCATGAATTCTACCACCAACTATCATATGTGTTATAAGGTAGACCAGGGTGATTTCTGGGGTTGGCAGTCAGGCTATGATGGTTGGCAGTCTGGCTTTATGGATCGTAATGGTTTTGATCCAAGTGGTGACCGTTTCAAGCATTCATTGGTTCCTGGTTGCTGGTATGGTATCCGTAAGGCCAATATGGGTCTTGCTAATCTGGATAAGTTTATTGGAACAAAGGAAGAAAAAGAACTCTTGGAAGGTCAGTTATATTTCTTCCGTGGTTGGTTCCACTTCCAGTTGATGAAGTATTTTGGTGGTATACCTTATATTAATGAAGTACTTCCTTCTGGTCAGAAACTAACCTTGCCTCGTATGGATTATGATACTGTAGCAGATTCTGTTGCAAGAGATTTCCGAAAAGCAGCTGACTTGCTTCCAGTTGATTGGGATGCAACTACTCCTGGTCGTGCTACCTCAGGCAAAAATCAACTCCGTGTTACAAAACTTGCTGCTTTAGGTTATTTAGGTAAGGATTTGCTTTATGCAGGTAGTCCTTTGATGAATAAGACTGTTCATGGCAAGGCTGAATACGATGAGGCTTATTGCAAACGTGCTGCAGAAGCTTTTGGTGAAGCTCTTTCTCTGGTTGAAAGCGGTTCTACAGGTTATGGTCTGCTTCCTTTTGACCAGTACTCTCAGAACTTCTATACCATGGACCAGAATGGTAAGATTGCTGGTCAGACAAAGGACAACTCTATCACAGAGGCTGTCTTCCGTGGTCCAGACTATGGATGGAATGATACCAACTGGGGTGTAAGTAAACAGTTCTTTGCTTGTTGTGCAGATATGAACAATGGTGGTGTACTCACTACTCCTACAGCCAACTACGTAAACTACTATGGTATGGCAAATGGTCTTCCTTTGGATGATCCAGATTCAGGTTTTGACCCAACCCATCCTTGGAAAGGACGTGATCCTCGTTTCTACAATGATATCCGTCATGATGGTGAGAAATTGATTAAGGGAACTTTGAGTGGTGATCAGGAGAAATACCGTTATGCTGATCTGCAGACAAACGGATTGTATCGTGATGCTGATAAGGGTAGCCGAACAGGTTACTTGCTCTATAAGTTCATTGACAATTCTTGTAATAAAGTTGACGACGGCTATGGTTGGAGTCATCATTTCAATATTCATCTTCCTTGGATGCGTTTGGCAGATATCTATCTGATGTATGCAGAGGCTGTAGCTGAGGGAACAGGAAATCCAAACGGATCAGTAAAATGTCCTCTTACTGCAGTTCAGGCAGTAAACAAGGTTCGCACCCGTGCTGGTGTTGCTGATCTGGCAGAAAAGAATACAGCTTCACTAGAGCTTTTTATGAAAGAACTTCGTCGTGAGCGTGCTGTTGAGCTTTCTTTTGAGGGTCATCGTTTCAACGACCTTCGTCGTTGGTTACTTTTGGATAAGGAACCATACAATAAGAAGACTTCTCAGGAATTCAAGGTGGTCAATCTCGACAAGAATAATCCAAATGATGAAGAAGTTTCAGGATTCAGTGAGAAATTAATCCTTACACGTAATTTCTCCGAGAAGCACTATTGGTTGCCACTGAAGGTGAGTGATACTAGCTTATATCCTGAATTTAGTCAAAATCCTGGATGGTAATATTCAGGTGAAAGAATAAATGAATATTGAAAAAAGAAAAATCATGATTACCAGAAATAAACATATAAAGAAAGGCTACCGCAAGGCTTGTCTTGGATTGGGCCTCTTCCTGCTCTCCCTCCCTGTCGGAGCACAGCAGGTGGCTGATACTGCCAAGGTGAATGTGGCATTTGGTACAAAGGCCAAGTCTGAGCTGATGGGTGGCGTGTCTGCTATTGATATGGTAGATCTTACCGACAAGAACTTTGATACTAGTATTCAGAATAATCTGTCTGCTTATGTAAGCGGTATTCAGGATGGAAGTTTCTTGGTTTTGGTGGATGGCGTGCCACGTGACGATAATAATGTATTACCTTCAGAAGTTGCCCAGGTAACTTTCCTGAAGTCGGCTGCTGCTGTTGCTCTTTATGGTAGCCGTGCTGCAAAAGGTGCAATTTTGATTACTACAAAGCGAGGACACAATGATGGCTTGAAAGTTACTGTTCGTGGTAATGCAAGTACTTTTGTACCAAAGGAGTATCCTACTTACCTAGGTGCT
>REGX01415890.1_pt1 | contig 20720 bp, 18 predicted proteins | sample 2276321 | NCBI WGS metagenome assembly REGX01 (sample SAMN08335021, study PRJNA423103) | bovine gut metagenome | biome: bovine gut metagenome; feature: rumen; material: feed digesta; isolation source: rumen digesta from from 15 high feed efficiency cows and 15 low feed... | host: Bos taurus ... | reverse complement strand
GTCAGAGACTACCTATTTACCTTTCTCACAAATCCGGATGTTCCTTATGATAATAATTCCAGTGAGCGGGGAGTAAGGAAAATCAAGATAAAGCAAAAAGTCAGCGGCTGTTTCCGGACAAATAGTGGTGCAGACGATTTTGCAAAGCTACACTCCATAACGGAAACAGCCATGAAGAATGGCAACTCTAAATTCAATGCAATACTTGCTGTTGTTCAACAGTAGGATAACTATTCATGCCATGGGGTGCTGAGTAGTTACCTGCATGAACTGAGATATATGACTATAATAATATGCAAGATATCTACATAATATTCAGGTGATTTTTGCATGTATTCGGAAAAAATTGTTTATATTTGCATCTGTTAGAAAAATGAACCAAATTTATTTGTATATTACAACATGAAAAACTTTTTATTTACAGTAATTTTCCTACTTGTAACGGGATGGAGTGTCGCGTCTGTTCCTAATGAGGATGGTAGTCGACTATGGCTTCGCCTTGATGCTGTAAGCTCTCGTGCTACCATATCAGGTGTAAAATGTACAGCTATGACTGAGTTGCAAACTTTCTGGAAGGGTGGACCAGTCGTGCTAAAACGCCAGAAAGGTATGGCTACTGATAGCTATTCTATCAAGAGTCAGGGCAATAAGACTGTGATTACTGCTGCCAGCAATTCAGCACTTCTATATGGTGCTTATCATCTGCTTCGCCTGCAACAGATGGGTAATCCTTGTACAGGACTTAATATACAGGAAAAGCCAACTTACGATCTTCGTATTCTCAATCACTGGGATAATCCTAATGGTACTGTAGAGCGTGGTTTTGCCGGTCATAGTATCTTCCTTAATCCTGATCCTGCACGTATGAAGACCTATGCTCGCGCGAATGCCTCAATTGGTATTAATGGCGCAGTACTTAATAATGTGAACGCTAAGCCAGAAGCATTATCTGCAGAAAGTTTGCAGAAGGCCAAGGGTATTGCCGATCAGCTTCGTCCTTATGGCATACGCGTGTATCTTTCTATCAATTTTGCTTCTCCGATTAAAGTAGGTGGACTGAAGACAGCCGATCCTTTGAATGCTGATGTTATTAAATGGTGGAAAGGTAAAGTAGGCGAAATCTATAAGCTTATTCCTGATTTTGGAGGTTTCCTTGTAAAGGCTAATTCAGAGGGTGAACCTGGTCCACAGGACTTTGGAAGAACTCATGCAGATGGCGCAAATATGTTGGCCGATGCTTTGAAGCCTCATAAGGGAATTGTAATGTGGCGTGCCTTTGTATATGCACCTCAGAGTCCTGACCGTGCTAATCAGGCTAGTCTTGAGTTTATGCCTCTCGATGGTAAGTTCCGCAATAATGTGATTATTCAGATCAAGAATGGTCCTGTAGACTTCCAGCCAAGAGAGCCTTATAGTCCACTGTTTACTTCTATGAAGAAGACTCCAATGATGGTAGAATTCCAGGTAACTCAGGAATATCTAGGAGCTGCCAATCATCTGTGCTATTTAGCTCCAATGTGGCGTGAATTCTTCTCTCTGGTAAAACCTAATAGTCTGAAAGCTATGGCTGGTGTTGCGAATATCGGCGATGATACCAACTGGTGTGGTCATCATTTTGCTCAGTCTAACTGGTATGCCTTTGGCCGATTAGCCTGGAATCCTGAGCTTACATCAGAGCAGATTGCAGATGAATGGGTGAAGCAAACTTTCTCTGACGAGAATGGAAAAACTAGCGAGAAGTTTGTAAATGCTGTCGAGAAGATCATGCTCGATTCTCGTGAGGCATGTGTAGACTATATGATGCCTTTGGGTATTCATCATATCTTTGCAGGAGGTCATCACTATGGCCCTGAACCATGGTATACTGCTCCTGGCATCAGAGCAGACTGGACACCAGCTTATTATCATCGTGCAGATTCTATAGGATTAGGATTTGACCGTACGGTAAATGGTTCTAACAATGTTAGTCAGTATCCTGACTCGTTATGCAACCTCTACAATAATATCAATACTTGTCCTGAAAATCTACTGGCATGGTTCCACCATGTACCTTGGGATTATCGCATGAAGAGTGGCCGCACTTTCTGGAATGAATTGTGTCATAAATACGATGATGGTCTTCAGCAGACTCGTAAATTCCTGGCTGTATGGGATGATATGAAGCCATACGTAGATGCTCAGCGATTTAAGGAAGTACAGCATAAACTTCGTATTCAGACTCGTGATGCTGAGTGGTGGAGAGATGCATGTCTGCTCTATTTCCAGACTTTCTCAAATCGCCCAATTCCTCAGGATATGGAGCATCCTGTACATGAACTGGAAGATATGAAGAATTTCAGAATTCCAATAACAATGTATGAAAATCCAGTATGTGGATTTACTAAGTAAAAGATAAAATATTCCCCCATGATATGTTGAGATATCATGGGGGATTTATTTTCGTATGACGATAGATTTATTTCATGATATTGTCAGAGCAATTCTCTTCTGATAATATTATCGATATCCCTTCTATTCATTGCTCCAATCTGTGTCCAGGGTTCTCCTTCTTTTGGAATAAAGAGGAGGGAAGGGATGGAGCGGATTTCGAAGATGGCAGCTAGTTCCTGCTCTCTGTCTACATCTACTTTATAGAAGTCTACTCTTCCTTCATATTCATCAGCCAAAGATGCTATGATTGGGGCAACAGCTCTACATGGTGAACACCACATAGCATAGAAATCTATAACTGCTGGTCGATTGCCTTTGTATTTCCATTCCTCAGGATTCTCTATAAAATCCATGATCTGCGAACGAAAAGTTTCGGCTGTCAGATCAAATACATTATACTTGACAGGCTCAACTACTGGCTCTGATTTTGGCTCTGCCGACACTTGTTTCTCGCCAGAACCAAAGAGAGACTTGATGGATGACAGTATTCCCATTTCTAATTTTCTACGATTTAATAATATTTCTTTTATTTGATGCAAAGATACAAATTAATGCGAAAATAATAGATTTTACCACCTATTTGTTAGTTATTACACCTGATTTGATAGATTTCAAACCTAAAAAGTCAGATATCAAACCTAGGTAATTGTCCTTTTTTAATATATTTGTCGATGAAATTGAAACAGAATTCCTTGAATAAGGATTTTACCCTAATAATAAAATAAGAAACCTATGCAATTAAGGAAATTAGTCTTTTTGACTTTAATATCGACAGCTCCAATCTTCTCTTTTGCACAAAGTGAGGCTGATCAAGCAGCCATTAATGTAGATGCCCAGACTTGGACATCATCTATTAAAATGGGATGGAACCTAGGTAATACATTTGAATGTCAGAGTGGATGGGATGACCAGAAATTAGTTTGGTCGCCTATGAATACTACTGATGCTGAAGGTTCATGGAAAAATCTTAAAGCTACCAAAGAAATGTTTCAGGCGGTAAAGAATGCTGGATTTGATGCAGTGAGAATTCCTATCAACTGGGGATCTCACATCACAAATGAGGCAGATGCTACTATTGATCCTGCATGGATGAATCGTGTACAGCAGGTAGTAGACTGGGCTTTAGCTTTGGATCTTAAGGTAATTATCAATTCCCACCATGAGTACTGGCTTGAGTGGCACCCTACTTATGCTAATCAGAAATCTGCTAATGACAAGCTAGCTAAGATCTGGACTCAGATTGCTAATCGCTTTAAGAATTACAATAGTAATCTGGCTTTCGAGGGTATTAATGAGGTACATGCCAATAATCAGTGGAATCCTCCTACGGATGAGAATACTGCTGTAACTAATAGCTACAATCAGACTTTCGTGAATGCTGTGCGTGCTACTGGTGGTAAGAACTATTATCGTAACTTGATCGTACAGTGCTATTCTGGTAATCCTGATTATGGATTGACAGGCTTGGTAGTGCCAACTGATAAAGTTGAAAAGCGTCTGAGCGTAGAATTCCACTGGTATCGCCCTTGGGATTATGCTGGCGAAAACTTCAAGTATTGGTATTGGGGTAAGAAATATGCTAAATATGGTGAAACTGGCGATAATAATGAGGATTATGTAACTTCAATGTTTGCTAAAATCAAGAATGCCTGGTATGATAAGGGTCTTGGTGTAATCATGGGTGAATGGGGTGCTGCTCGTCATTATCAGCAGAAGCATAAGAAGCGCCAGCTTGAGAATCTTCAGTATCACTATAGCTATATTGCTTCTGAGGCAAGAAAGAATAACTTTGCTACTTTCGTTTGGGATAATAACTATTGTGGAAATGGCAATGATCAGTTTGGTATCTTCGCTAGAAATTCTAATATGAAGGTGGCTTATCCTCAGGCTGTGAATGGTATTCAGGAGGGTTCTGGTGTGCCTGTACAGAAGTACGAAGATAAGATTCCTGGCCAGGTAGTTTGGGAAGGTAATGAATTGCTCAACTGGGGTACTGGTCTGCAGCTCAATATTCCTGCTGCTAAATTTGCCAAGTTCAAGGCTAACAGCAAGATGGTCATCTCAGTAGAGCAGGTAGCTACAGCCGAATACGATCAGATGCAGTTGCATGATGGTTCATGGGCGATGGCAATTCCTTTCATGGTAGACGGTCAGTTGGCTGATGAAGGAAAATACAGTGTGCGTGAATACAAGAATACAAATAATGGTAGTTACGACCTTGTATTCACCTTCGATCCTTTCACTATCGCTATTCTGAAATCCAAGGGTCTTGTGATGCAGGGATTTGGACTCTACGTAAGCAGAGTTGTTCTTCAAACGAACTAATTTTTGGTGAAATATAAAATATCTGAACTCACTTGCTGATTTTATCAATAGCAAGTGAGTTTTTTTTAGAACATTTTTCATACCTTTGCAGATAATTATATAACAACTATACTTTTAAGAGAGATTAGCGTAATGGCAAAGTTAGGGTTTGACAACGAAAAGTACATCCGTATTCAGTCAGAACATATTAAAGAGAGAATCGAAAAATTCCAGGGCAAATTGTATCTGGAATTAGGTGGTAAACTATTTGATGATCATCACGCAAGTCGCGTGTTGCCAGGCTTTCAGCCAGATAGTAAACTAAGAATGCTACAGCAGTTAAGCGAAGTGGCAGAAATTATTATCGTGATCAGTGCAATGGACATCGAGAAAAACAAGGTTCGTCAGGATCTTGGTATCACCTACGATGAGGATGTATTACGCTTGCGCACAGAATTCCAGAATCGCGGATTTATGGTGAGCAGTGTAGTTATCACCCACTATAATGGTCAGAGTAGTGCTGATCTTTATCGCAATCGTCTTGAAAGACTGGGCATTAAAGCCTATTATCATTATACTATAGATGGATATCCACACAATGTAGCCCTGATAGATTCTGATGAGGGATTTGGTAAGGATGATTATGTAGAGACAACTCGTCCACTGGTCATTGTTACAGCTCCTGGTCCTGGTAGTGGCAAGATGGCCGTTTGCTTGTCTCAGCTTTATAATGAGCATAAGCATGGTGTGAATGCCGGCTATGCCAAATTTGAAACTTTCCCAGTTTGGAATCTCCCATTGAATCATCCTGTAAATATCGCCTACGAGGCAGCTACAGCTGATTTGAACGACATTAATATGATTGACCCATTCCATCTGGAGGCTTATCAGAAGATTGCGATCAATTATAATCGCGATGTCGAGATTTTCCCTGTTCTCAATACTTTATTCGATGGTATTTATGGCGAATGTCCTTACAAGTCGCCTACAGATATGGGTGTAAATATGGTAGGATTCTGCATCAGCGATGATGAAGTATGCCAGGAAGCATCTAAGCAAGAGGTAATTCGCAGATATTATACTGCGCTCAACAAACTTGCTATGGGTATTTGCAATGAGTCTGAGGTAAATAAGATTTCTCTTCTGATGAAGCAGGAGAAGATTACAACCGATTATCGCAAGACTACACTGGCTGCTAAAGCTCGTAAGGAAGAATCCAATCTGCCAAGCTCTGCTATAGAATTACCTGATGGCAGCATTATTACAGCGGCAAGTAGTGTTCTCCTGGGTACTGCTTCTTCTCTGATTCTCAATGCAGTAAAATATCTTGCTGGTATTGATCATCAGCTGAAACTGATACCTCAGTACTTGATAGAGCCTATCCAGAAGACTAAGATTGAATATCTGGGTGGTAATAATCCTCGTCTACATACAGATGAGGTGCTTGTAGCTCTCTCCGTTTTAAGTCAGACTGACGAGAACTGCAAGAAAGCACTTGAACAATTACCTAAGTTGCGCGGATGTCAGGCTCACTTTACCATTATGCTGGGCGAAGTAGACCAGAAGATTTTCAAGAAATTGGGTGTTGATATTACTTGTGATCCTATTAGAAAGAGATAAATAGGATAAATTTAAGGTAATCTTGTAAAAAAAATAAAATATTCGATGAAGATGACCGTAAAAATATTATCTTTGTACGTGTAATAACATGAAAAGCCAACTAGAATGGATATAAAGAAACTACTCGATAAGGATAATTTATATACGGTCATCTTCGAATCTGATACTCCAAAGGGTAAAAAATTCGACGTATTATTGATCGTTGCTATTTTCCTGAGTATTGTCTTTGCCTTTGTAGATAGTATCCGCACACTGCCTTTGATTTTACGCAGAGTGCTGGAAGTAGGTAATTTCATTCTTACAGCTTTATTTACCCTGGAATATGCTGCACGAGTATATTGTGCGCCTGACCGCAAGCGATATATCTTCAGTTTTTTTGGCATTATCGACCTTTTGTCTATTTTGCCTCCATATCTCTTCCTGATCGCGCCTACTGCCAGATATATGCTTCTGCTGCGCTCGTTCAGATTTATACGTATCTTCCGTATTTTCAGACTGTTTACCTTTATCAATGAGGGTATTCTGATGATGCAGGCCATCCGTCAGAGTCTTCATAAAATAGCGGTATATTTTGTATTTGTACTGGCTATGGTTACTTGTCTGGGTACTCTGATGTTTATTGTGGAAAGTGGACAGCCTGATACTAAATTTACCAGTCTAGGTAGTTCTGTATATTGGGCAATAGTAACCATGACCACTGTAGGCTATGGCGATATTACACCTGTTACTGCACTTGGTCGACTGCTCTCAGCTTTTGTTATGATGCTGGGTTACACGATCATAGCTATCCCTACAGGTATTGTTTCGGCTAATTTTATAGATGTTACTAATAAAAAAGTGGAACGTGGCAAGTGTCCTCGTTGTGGTGGAAAAGTAAGTAAGGGCGACCGCTACTGTTCGCACTGTGGAGAAAAACTATGACTAAATTTAATTCGCATTTCAATCGTCGCAGACTTATTCTCGTCTTATTACTGCTGACGGTTATTCTTATTCGTCTCATTCCTGGAGGAGGCGACCTGTATATGCACTATCTTTACCCGATAGTAGCTGTACCAGTATCTACAATCAGTGGATGGATTCCCCTGTGCATATCTGATATCTTCTATATAGTAGGTATCTTGTTTCTTATCGTCTATCCGCTGGTAAGCATTATCAAGAAGTATAAGCCTAAAGGTCAGGTATTTGCGATGGAATTAGAAATGATAGTCTGGCTGTATGTATGGTTTTACATCGGCTGGGGACTTAACTATTCTGCCTCTAATTTCTTTGCGCGCACCAATACCCCGAGAGCTGAGTATAATGTCAAAGATCTGAAGAAATTTGCATGGGATTATCTCGACACACTTAATCGATATTACTATCCGATAGATACAGTCAATGAAGAACTAGTCAAGAGTGAGATCGTAAAGGCTTACGAGCAAATGCCTGAGAATATGGGCATTCATAAACCTTTCAGCGATCATCCTAAGGCCAAGACCATGCTGCTTACGCCCCTGTATTCCAGCGTAGGCGTATTAGGATCAATGGGTCCTTTCTTCAATGAATTTACTCTGAATGATGATCTGTTGCCTGTAGAGTATGCCTGCTGCTATGCTCACGAATATGCTCATTCACTGGGCATTGCACGAGAAGGTGAAGCTAGCTTCTATGCTTATCTGGCATGTGATTTGACCGATAACAGACTAATACGCTTCAGTGGATATTTCTCGATATTAGGACATGTGCTTAATGCGCTTGACCAGGAAGATCCTCAGCTTTGCGAGCAGTTTATCCGTAAACTCCGTCCTGGCGTTAAGCATCTCTATGCATATCGCAGAAATTATTGGAAGAATCTGTATAGCAAACCATTAGGCGAGCTACAGAGCGCAATGTACGAAAGTTACCTTCGCTCGAATAATATCAGCGACGGTCAACATAATTATTCACAGGTAATCGGCTTACTGATTAGTTACAAAAAAGCAAATAAGCAGTCTTAACTAAAACAAATAATTAAAAATGAAAAAAATCTATTTAAGTCTTATGGCTCTTTCAGTAGCCATGATAGCCAACGCACAAGCTAAATATCTCAACATGCCTCTCAATCGTCTGGCTAAATCAATGTCAGCTGAATGGTATGCTTCAACAGAAGCTTTACAAGTAGCCGACAGTGTCATGAAATATCAGTTTCCTAGCGGAGGATGGGCCAAGAATCAGCAGTGGCATCAGACTCCTGAAGGCAAGAAACTGAAGGAGCGAGAAGAAATTTGGCAGCAGATTCATTCTGAAAGTGGAGTAGGATCTACCATCGATAATCGCGCTACTACAACAGAAATCCAATTCCTGTCGCGCGTTTATCCTAACGTCAAGAAGAGAAAGATACAGAAAAAGTTGAAGAATTCTATTCAGCATGGACTTGACTATCTCTTTGAGGCTCAGTATGATAATGGAGGATGGCCACAGTATTATCCTTTTAAGCCAGCCAACAAGGAGGGTCATCCATTCTACAGCAATCACATTACTTATAATGATAATGCTATGTATAATGTAATGCGTATGCTGCGCGATATTGCTAATGACGACTCACTTTATCTGAAGTTAAAACTGGATAAAGGATATAAGGAGAAAGCACAGATGGCTTTTGATAAGGGTATCAGATGCATTCTGAATACTCAGATCAAGAAGAATGGACAGTTGACAGTCTGGTGTCAGCAGCACGATGAGGTTACCCTCGAACCTGCTCCTGCACGCAGTTATGAACTGATATCATTTACTCCAAATGGCGAGACAGTCAATCTGCTGAATATGCTGATGGACCTTCCAAATCCTAATGATTCTGTCATCAATGCTGTCTCTTCTGCCGTAAAATGGATAGAAGCTCATGCCATCAAAGACATGACTCAGGTAAGCTATATTAATAAGGAGGGCAAACCTGACAAGCGACTGGAACATAAATTCGGATCACGTATCTGGGCTAGATATTACGATATTGATACTGAAGAACCATACGTGAGCGATCGAGATGGCGTTAAGCAGCCTAATCTGGAGTATATTGGCTATGAGCGCAGAAATGGCTATGGCTGGTATAGCAAGGATCCTGAAAGCATGCTCAAGCGCTATTATAAATGGATTAAGAAAGTAAAACAAGATAAGGAATGAAAAAACTATTATTGTCGATAGCTCTGCTGGCTACCTCTGTGATGGCAGCTCAAGCTCAGCTACTCTATCGTATCTCGGGCAATGGCCTGGAGAAACCTTCTTATATCATTGGCACTTATCATCTGGCCAATATACGATTTGCAGAAAAGATAGACTCTGTAAAATATGCTCTTACCAAGACCGATCAGGTATATGGAGAATTGAATTGGGACGACGTGAAGAATGTAGATAGCATCAAGATGGTTACTCAGGCCTCTTTGCTGCCTAAAGGTAAAACACTGAAAACAGTTCTCTCCCCTGCTCAGTTTGCTAAGGTCGACAAATTCATGCAGAAGGTGATGGGAGTAGGATTGAGCAACCCTAAGGTCTTTGCTCAGATGGGCAGTCAGACGCCAGCCACTCTTACCACTAATCTTGTATCCATGATGTTCATGGTAGGCCACATGGGCGAATTTGACCCTACCAATCCTTTTGATTCTTACTTCCCAGCTCAGGCTCGTAAGAATAATGAGAAGATTGGAGGACTGGAAACTTTGAAATTCCAGGCAGATGTATTGTTCAAGTCTACACCGATGAAGCGCCAGATTCAGCAGTTGATGTGCCTGATCGACAATGAAGATTTCAATAATGCTGTACTCAGCGAGAGTCTTGATGCATTCTATGCACAGGATCTTGTAGCATTAAAGAAGGTAATCGACAAGAAACTCCACAACTCTTGCGATGATACACCCGAGGAATTTGCCCGAATGTTTACCAATCGTAATAAGGCATGGATAGCCAAGATGCCAGCAATCATGAAGGATAAACCGACCTTCTTTGCAGTAGGAGCGGGTCATCTTGTAGGCGAACAAGGCGTACTCCAGCTGCTAAGAAAAGCCGGCTATACCGTTACAGGTATGAAATAATTACTGAAGTCGGAAAGATACAGGTACATTGTATCTTACACGTACAGCAGTACCATTCTGCTTACCAGGAGTCCAGCGAGGCATAGACTTTACTACTCGCTCGGCTTCTCGGTCAAGCATAGGGTCAGAACTTCTCACGGTCTTTACATCCGTAATAGATCCATCTCGTTCTACCACAAAGCTAACAGTCGTTCTACCCTGAATACCTTGCTCCTGAGCAGCTACAGGATATTTCACATGACTTGCCAGATAGCTCATTAGCGCACTAGGTCCACCAGGGAAAGAAGGCATTACCTCCACAATTTTATACTCCTTGTTAAGATCTACAGTATTTGTAACAGGAGCAGGAGGAGCAACAGCTGCGACTTCCTCTTTCATGGCAATCGCTGTACGGTCATTCGTACCTTGTACATCGGCAGTTCCTACAGCCACCTTAGCATCAATCATATCCATTTGTTTCAGCATATTTTTTTCGTTTACCAGTTCATCAGGTTTGATGATAGGCGCAACAAATTTCTGCGTCTGTCTTACTTCCGGAATCTCCTTCTTAATAGGTTTTGGCTTCACCGTTTTAGGCTCATCCTTTTTTACAGTCATTGGCATATGAACTTCAACGATGTTATCATATATCCTGCTTGCTTCAATCTGCTTCTGATGCACATTATAAGCAATAATACCACCTGCGATAGCAGCAGCGAGAAACAGAATACCCAATGATTTGATATTGCGGCTAGAAGTTTCCTTACGTATTACATAAGCACCATAAGCCTGGTTTCTACCAGCAAACACCATGTCGAGCCACTGAGGGTCATAAATATCTACTCTTTTCATAATTGATAGTTTTTAGTGAAACTTTGTGATTACACGGCAAAGATATATTCTCTATCATCAAAAGCCAATTTTTCGAGTGTGCAAGGTAGTGTGCAAAAAATAAAGTGCTGAATAATAGAATGTTGTGCAGCACTATAATTTTTATTTACTGACAGGATATTCGTACATAAAATATGCCTATTTAGCCTATATCGCATTATTTTTTGTGTCAAATGCTTGATTTATATTAGTATAATATTTAAATTTGTAGAAGAGAATAAATAACAACGTCAGACTTATAACTTTTACCATAAAAATTTCACATGGTGGATTTTAATCGAATAGTCACGTTAAGCGATATACAAACGAATAAATTTTTAAGTAATGAAACGATGTTTACTTTTAATGCTGGCTCTTACAGCATGCTTTAATGTTTTTGCAGTTAAATGCTACCTATTTAGTAGCGATAACTTTGATGCAGATGATTCATTAAGTTCAGATGTATCTACTGATGCAGATATCCTTTATATTGATGGAGAAGGAGGTGATTTATATCCATTCTGTTTTAAGGATGGCAATAACTCATATAAATTCGCAGAGTACATTCAGTATCTCAACAATCAAGGTAATCATATTACTACAATATATATTAGTAATGTGAAAGATATTATTGATCAAACTTTTGGTGATAGCGAGAATGCAACAAACGATATCGCTGAAATTCATTTGGCAAAGATAAATGGCACTATCAAAACTGGTGCATTCGACCACTTAGCAAATGTTCAGAATGTATATCTAGATCAAGATGGTATAGTTGCTTGTGAAAAGGGTGCGTTTGATCAGCGTATTACAGTTGGAGGTACTGATACATCTATGCCAACAGCAACTCTTCATATCACAGAAAGTAATGCCAAGACATACTTAGAGTATTATTCATTCAATCTAGTAGATGGTCAGTCAAACCGTGATTATGTATTAAATAATGGTAATGGATGGCAGAACTTTATTTTTAATTATGAAGCAACCCATAGATCGTTTATGGTAACTAAACTAAATGCATACCTCGGAACATATAGCTCACCGTTTGCTGCTCTCATACCTATTGCTATAGAGAATATCTATATCGTTAAACCTGTAAAAAATGTACCTAAAGTAGTTTCTCTTAAAGCTGCATGGAAGATAGGGGGTAGAAGTGTATATAATTACGAAGCTGAAGGAAAACCAAACTTAATATCAAGTGCAAACGCTTCAGCCTCACTTGATATTGTAGAATATGATAATAAGAAATATTATTATCTTCCAGCAAACACAGGAGTTTTGATCTATTCTGGAAATGAATTTAACATACTTAATATCAGAGATTTATCTAATATTAAGTCTATAACATATTATGATCCTTCTAAAGCGAAATTTGATGAAACCAACCTCAAGGGAAATCTACTTACTCCACTATATAATGTTGAAGAAGTTGGACCATCTGATTATGATTCTCAAGGAAAGATTAGTTATCGCAACTTCTTCTTGAGTAAAGCTTCACAGACTATTAATGTACAGAAATGGCTGAAGGATGAAAACCCTTTCAACGGTCTTGAGGTTCTAAGTGCTTGGGATCGTTTCTTTAAACAAAGAATGAACTGGACAACTTTTTGGGGATATATTTTTAGTGGCGTTACGACCTATGACTATTGGGCATTCTTTAGGTCTGCAAAGACTAATACAAATCATTTGAGCAAGGCATATTTACACGTACCAGTAGAGTATTGTTCAACCAATATGCCTAGATATTTGTTCAATGATGAAGATAAAATTCCAGCCGTTATTTTAAATATCTTAGGAAATGACCCAAAGGCTAAAGGATTTCCATTCATGTATGGCCTTGACTTAGATGAAAATAGTATCACAGATGAATACGTTGATGAGGTGATAGCAAGTCTGTCGGCTGCAGCTCAGACAACAGGTATTAACGAAATACAGTCAAATCAACAGACAGATAATGATGAGTATTATTATACTTTGAATGGAATGAAAACTACAAATCCTACAAAGGGTATATATATCCACAAGGGTAGGAAAGTGATAGTTAAATAAGCGACAACAAAAACCTTTGAAGGCTCCTCAATACGAGGAGCCCTTTTTTTTGCAATACCCACCCATAAAGTGTGCGTCCATTTTTTTCGTCGATTGATTGATTGAACCTGAATTGATAGAATTTGATAATTCTGCCATAATAACTTAGTAATTGAATGTGTGCAAAGCCTATGCACAGAGTGTGCAAATACCTTGCAGTGATTGTTCAAGGCCTATGCACAAACCTTATCTTCCGCATCATAGATTTCAAGAGAGCTCCAACATCTTCTTCTGCTAACTTTAGTAGTAGTATCTTTATCTTATTCTTTATCTTTATCTGTAAACTTAAGTCCTTGATACATAGCGGCCTAAAATGTTAAAGTTTGTTTATAAGGCTTTAGATCCGCTTTTGTCTCGCTTTTACTCATCATAGATTTAAGCAAAGATCCGAGATTTATTATAATGAGAAAGTCAATCAATCAATCAAAAAAAGATGGACGCATATTTGTTGTAATCAAAAAAGAGGCTGTGTCAAAAGGTGGAATAAGAGAATAAAAGAATTATCGCTTCGCTTAGAATAAAAGCCAAATGCCTTAAAATCAGAATTATAGGATAATGGCTTTTATTCTTTAATACTCTTATTCTTTTATTCTTGAAACTTTTGACACAACCTCTTATATTATGCTTTCTTATCTGTAGTAAGACTGATAATCTGATATTCCTTGCCATCAATCTTCTGACGGCCATTTCCTATTTCCTTAAGTTGTGTAAAGTCGATGATCGGAATATTGTCTTTGACGGTGTATTCTTTCTTGTTGATGATCAATCGGGTATTGAAGGCCTTCTGATTCATCGTGATCTTATCAGAGAATGCAGTTGTTATCGACTGATCCTTGTCGGCATTCTGCTGATCGCATTTCGCACCTAGCGTGTATTCTCTTGTCTGAGCATTGGCCAATCGCTCTACAACTTTGGTATTTCTCTGCGCATGTATCTGGTATAATCGTCCGCTGCTGCTCTTAGTTACCAATGGCTGAATAACTTTAGGTGCATAGGTTAGATCGCTCGTAGAGAGATAGATGAGCGTACTGTCGGTAGCTGAAAATCGCTCTATGCGGATAGCCTTGATAGTTTCTCGGTCGATATCTAAATATCCCTTTTTGACTAATAGTTCACCATCCAGCCAGATCTTACTATATTGATTGGGCTTGAGATCAAGAGGAGAGAAGGTAGTAGTTTTCTGTATCTCGCCATCACGATATTCTAATAATTTAGCTACTGGCGGCATCTGCTGACGGCGGTTGAGAGTGATCCACATCGCTGCTGCTACAATGACTAATACGGTAAATAAAGCAATAATCTTTTTCATAATCGATAGTTTTATTTGTTAAACATGTTGCAAAGGTATATCGATTACTTGAAAGTACCAATTTTTGTAGTGTGCAAGAAATGCGCATTACGTAAACAGCAGTGTATCAGAGTGATAAAATTACATCATCCCAGTCTTTTGGTGTACCTTTCTGTCCGAAAGCCTTCTCGTAGAGGCGTCTTCTTGTTGAAGTAATTGCTTCTTTACTGCGCGCTGTAAGCTGTGCGATGACTGAAGGAGCAAAGCCCATCTTGAGCAATGCACATACATGATATTCATGCTGACTGAGCATGCTGAGCGAGAAAAGACGATGCTCGAAATCGGGATATATCTTGTTGATCGTAGAAGTAATCTCATCCCACATTTCGTCAGTAAGATACTGTGCGCCATCTGATGAAGTGAGCATCTGCTGCAACTTCTGATAGATGGATGAATCTTCGATGGAATGTATTTCCTGATCTTTGATGGCTTGATCTTTGGCTAGATATTGCTGATGTAGATCCTGTATTCTTTCCAGTCGGATTTTGAGTAATTCGGCCTTTTGATTCTTGTTGCGTATTAATAGCCAAGAGATGACTCCTATGGCCACTAAGAGCATGAAAACCACTAATAACACGATAAATACGAAGTTCACACCACTGTATAACTGCTGACTTGTAGTCATGCTTCGGCGTATTCTGGCATTGTTTTGCTGAATGCTGATGTATTCGGCTGTATCTCTCGCTGTTTCATAGCGATAGAGTTCCTGACTTGCCTTGTCAGACTGACGAAGGTAGAGGTAAACTTTAGTCAAACCGAGATGCGACATAGCCCTGTGCTTTACATTCCTGGATTGGGTGAGCAGGGTGTAGTAGTAGATGGCAGAATCGGCCAGATGATTATCATCTGATGCTTTGAGATAACAGTCTTTGGCATACTCAAGCATCTGTTTTTCAGTTACATGTCGTCCGTCTTTCATTTCTACAGCACTCATTTTCAGAGGTAATAGAAGCAATAGAATGATAGTGAATATAATGTTTTTCATCTTCATCTAAGAGTTTATTCTTCGTTTCTTGATGCAAAGATACTACAAATAGATGTAAATACAAAATAGGAATATGAAATATACCAAAATGACTAAACGATACTGGCAGAAATATACCCAAATGACTAAAAGGATAGGATTTCAGTGGGGTTTTAGTCATTTTGGGATGTATGATAAACCATTATAATGAGCTACAGCCACTATATACACATATATAGAGGATAGTCATAAAGCTTGGTTTAGTCATTTTGGGATATACAGCAAAAGAAAAGGCAGCTTTACTACTAGTAAAACTGCCCTCTTCGAAAAAATCGTATTGATTATTACGAGCATGTATCATGCTTCTTTTTCGTAAAATCTATAAGCGAGGTTTCTTATTGCCAACATATTTGGTTCTTGTGTACCTGTGCTGTCTTGTCTAATAAAATTTCTCAGGTCGTAGAATTCACAGTTTCTGCAGTCTGCTGGATTCTCGATAACTGTCTCTTTGAGTTCTTTTTGTACTGCTAACACGGCATTGTTTGGATAAGCCGCTTTGTTTTTAATGTAATTCCATAAGAGTTCATTCACATTGCTTACGTAAGCAGTAATAGTTTTAATGCGATTCATAAGCTTAAATTTTGGTTACTACTATCATCTGTAGGCCATATTCGCCAAATTCTCCTGGCGCTCCTTGTAGGCCTTTTCATCAGCTATTTCTTTATCTCTTAGCTTTTTGTACTTAGCAAACTGTTCTGCCGAAAGGACAGTCTTTAGACTATTTTCGTAATCTCTCTGAGAAGCATTCCACTTATCATTAGATACTTTATAGTCGTAATTGATATCTTCGATAGACCATTTCTGATCTTCTGTCAATTTAAGTTTTTTAGCAATGTTATGAGACATCGGTGTTATATCGGCTGCCGAGAGACTCATAGCCATGATAAACGCTGCGAAAGTTAAAATAAAATGTTTCATATTGTTTTGCTTTAAAAGTTATTCGTTTGGCAGCTCTTTGGCTGCTTTGTTCTTATTACACCACAAATATATAGAATAAATTGCTAAGTTGCAAGTAAATAGAGCACTTTTTTTGCTATTACCCTCAAGTTTTCCAATCTCTTTACATTGTGTGCGCACCCACAATTATTAAGTGTATTTTATAAAATTATTTTTCTCGCAATATTTCAATTTGATATAAAAAAGCGGCATCTATATATATAAATGTATACAGATGCCGCTATTTTGATTATTTTATGATGTAAATGCAAGTATTATTTTGCATTTGTGTTGGTTTTTCTGAAGCTGGTAGGTGTTACGCCATATCTCCTGGTAAATGCACGGCTGAATGCAGAAATATTCTTATAGCCTACCTCCAACGAAATTTCACTGATGTTCTTTTCGGTAGTTTTCAGCATATGCCTGCAGTAGTCAAGTTTTTTATCGCTTATCCATTCGCTCAGCGTAACTCCTAATATATCGTATAAATAATGAGATACTACATCACGGCCTTCCTCTATAGCGTCGCTTAATGCCTCAAGTGTCCAGCCTGAGCTGTTAAGAGGGAATGGATCATGACGCAACCATTTTTCTATCTTTTCGTGAAGCAGATAGTATTCGCTTTTACTGTCGTTGGTTTTCATAAGAGTAGATATTAGCTTCTGATATGTCAGAGTTCTGCGTAAAATATCAAACACGAAATATACCAGGGCAAATAGATGTACTGGCAGATATGGTATAAAGAATGTGATCAGGAAGAAGAACATAAATGCTTCGCTGGACCAGTAATTCTTTTCCTTCGACGACATGAGAATCTTAATCTCATTCTCGTGTATATGCCGCGAGAGTTCATTGTACGACTTATACCTCAGATACATCATGTAGCCGATATTGATGAGAAGGAATATTACCAGCAATACATATACTGCACTGGCAAAAGTGTGAGGTCCATGCACATGCACAAACAAGGCATCATAAATATCGTGATAGGCGAAATAGTCTACGTGAATATTCATCACAAATCTGGCAAAAATCGTGATGACTAGTACAAAGAATAGTACATTATTTAATCCCCACATCAATCCCTTATCCTGATGATATGGATGATTGTTGACATATGTAGAGGTAAAGAACAGTACTTCTCGCAACAGATAGAAAGCCATGAAGGTCCATATATTCATCAACTGGAGTTGTGGTCCAGTATACTCTATCATTGTTGCAACGAGAAATATGATAGTAGCACAGTTGAGCAATAGAGTAGCGTTCCTGCGCTTGATAAGTGCGGGATTTGTAAAACCTCTGCCCTTAAAATAATATAAAAGGGCAAGAAGGATCACTATTCCTAGTGTTGTAGCTGTTGCTATTAGTAATATTGACATAGTCTTTACGAGTTAGCTCCTAGAACAATTTTGGTTTTCTTTTTGGCAAATTTACGAAAAAATACTCATCAATTGGTTTGAAAATCGCTAAATTCTTTGTCTTGGTAAAGAAATATCGGGCTATGACAAATGGAAAATGAAATGAAAATCCGATTTTTGATACAAAAAGTAACAATTCACCTAAAAATCGTTTCAATTTATGTTAATTGAAGCAAAAATGAAAATAAATGCCGTTTTTGTTGCATTTTAAACTTATTTTACTTAACTTTGCCAAATATTACTTAGAAGTGGACAATTAGATTACTTAAATATTTGCAAATGAAAACATCTATTACGAGGCTCTTATTGCTTATAGCCGTAACCCTCTTTTTCATTCCTTCAAATGCAGCAAGCATTACTGCTACTTGGGATTTTACCCGAATAGCACAGAATGTGATAAACATTCAAGGAACAATTAGTACTTTAAATTCTGACCAGGATGGTATTGTTATGACTGTCGATGCTACCAATAATGGTAAGCTCTGGTCGCGTGGTAGCGATGCTCAGTTTAACGGGGGAACATCTCTTCAGATCCCTGTTAAGTCTACATCGGATGAGGTTTATATACACAGCTATCGTAACTATCACAATTACAGTGTAGGCGGTACTGTTGTATCTACGGATGAGTACACTTACACAGCTACTTCTGCCGATGTAGCTCAGGGCTATGTCGAGATTCTGGCTACAGGAAGTTCTTATATTTATAAGGTTTCTGTTACACAGAATGAGGCATCTGCAGCTACTGTCAACTACACCATAACTTATTACGATACTGATGCAGCTACAGTAGTAGGTACTCAGGAAGTAGAGGGTAATCATGCTATCGGCACTTTTGCCTATGGAGCATCCAATGTGACTCTTTCTCCTAACTTTGCTTTCCGCGGATGGTGCACCAGCAGTGCGCTTACCACTAAGGCTACTACAGCTGATAAGGTAAACGGCAATATGGCGCTATATGCTAAGCAGACTGAGAAGGAGGTAGCCAGTGCTACAGCTGAATACTTCTACGATCTTACTGATGCTACATTCGACCAGAATGATCATGAGGCTTTGGAGATGACTGGTGGTTCTTTCCATGATAACACTCATGGTTTTGTATTTGGTGATGGTACTGTGAAGTTGCTCGTAGGCGGCAATGCTACACTTACATTTGGTCTTTGCCAATTCTCTGGTGGTGCTACATTTACAGCAGTTAATCCTGACGGAGAGGAAATCGGAACATTCCCTGCTAAGCTGGATGCATGTGGTAATCATGTATTCAAGTATACCGGTCCTTCAGGTTTTGTAACCTTCACTATTGCTGGTGGCGGTAGCACTTATATCAGTGGTATCACTATTAAGAATCAGGGTAATACTGGTTTCACTGAGCCTAATGCTACTGGTGTATACGAGGTTAAGGCTGGCGATGTAGAGAGCTTCAAGAATGCTCTTATCGCTGCAAATGCTGATGAATCTACTGGCCGTAAGATCATCTTCCTGCCAGATGGAACATACGATCTTGGATCAGCTACCATGACTCAGGTTAGTGGTAACAGCATCTCTATCGTAGGACAGAGCATGGACAAGACCATTATCAAGAATACTACTTCAAGTGAGAGTATCAACAACTCTGCTACCTTATATATTACAGGTAATGACGTTTATCTCCAGGATCTTACTGTAAAGAATGCCTATGCTTTTACTCCAGGCACTGATGGTAGAGCAGTAACTATTATGGATAGCGGTAATCGCACTATCCAGAAGAATGTACGTCTGCTTTCTTACCAGGATACATACTACACCTATAATAATAAGGCTGAAAGATATATTGAAGATGGAGAAATCCAGGGTGCAGTCGACTTTATCTGTGGTGATGGTAATGCTTACTTCAATCGTACTACACTTTCTGTAGCAAGCAATGGTGAATATCCTGCTATTATTACTGCTCATAACGGACAGAAGACTGGTCGTGACAACTATAAGGGATATGTATTCGAGAGCTGTACTATCGACAACAATGCAACTAGCTGGTCATTCGGCCGTGCTTGGAACTATGAGCCTCAGGTAACATTCCTCAATACAAATCTTGAGACTTCTAACGATAAGCTGATCTCTACTCGCTGGACTACTACATCTATCAACAGTGCAGCACCTTACAGTTTCAAGGAGTATAAGAGTATCGACGATTATGGCAATAAGCTCTCTCCTGAATCTATGACTGTTACATTCTACAGTAAGGACAATGAATCATTAGGTTCACAGAACGTAATCCTCACTACACCTACAGATTACTCATACGACAATGTATTTGTATCTGGCTGGAATCCTAAGGCTCTGGCTACTCAGAAGAAGGCTCCTGCCTATACTCGTGATGGTAATACGCTTACCATCGGTACAGGTACTGACAATATCTTCGCAGTCTTCAACGACGGTAAATACGTAGGTATGACTAATTCAGTATTCGACCTTGCTGGTCTTGGTGGTGAGATTCAGATCCGTCAGGCAAATGCTATGGGTGGATTTGGTGCACAGACATCTTTCGAGATGAGTTTGATCCTCGACGAAAACGAGAACTATTCTCCAACTGCAGGCAACTTCGATGTTACTTTGAAGCGTACTATCCACGCTACATCAGCAGCTAAGACAGTTTGGAATACAGTAGTATTACCATTCGCTCTTACCAG
>REGX01367141.1_pt1 | contig 20734 bp, 11 predicted proteins | sample 2276321 | NCBI WGS metagenome assembly REGX01 (sample SAMN08335021, study PRJNA423103) | bovine gut metagenome | biome: bovine gut metagenome; feature: rumen; material: feed digesta; isolation source: rumen digesta from from 15 high feed efficiency cows and 15 low feed... | host: Bos taurus ... | reverse complement strand
GTCCTAAGACTGGCTATTTCATGGTATCTATCGATAATAGTAAGGCTTTCAAGGTAGGCTTCAACAGTGAGCGCGACTCTGTAGTAACAGTTGCTGCTGCTTTGCCTGAGGGTAAGCACTTTGTAAGAGCCATGTATGCTATCGAAGGATTGTTCCGCCAGCCTGAATTCAAGGCATTTGTGCTGGATGATGGCTGTAAGTTGGTACCTTCACCAGCACTTGCTGATCGCAGAATCGAGTTTATCGGTAATTCTATTACTTGTGGATATGGTGTAGAGAGTACAAATGCTCCTGATCCATTTGAGGATGAAACTGAAAATCATTATCTTACATACGCTAACATCCTGAGTGATAGTCTGTATGCGATTCATACTTCTATATCTCGTAGTGGTATTGGTGCTTACAGAAATTATAATGGTCCACGTGAGGGCTCTAAGGATGATATGCCTTGGCAGTATGAGTACACCTTATTTAATAATCATGATGAGGCTTGGGATTTCTCAAAGTATCAGCCACAGTTGGTATGTATCAACTTAGGTACTAATGACTTGTCAACTCCTAACTTCGATGAGAAATTATATGATAAGGGTTATCGTGAATTCCTGACAACCGTTCGCTCAAAGTATCCTAATGCTAAGATAGTATTGCTTACTGGTCCTATGCTGGGTGAGAATGAGAACAATCTACAGATTAAGATTCTGGATAAGATTGTAAAGGATTTCAAGAAGAAGGGTGATAAGGAACTTTATCGCTTTAATTTCTCTCGTCAGACAGGCGAACTGGGTTATGGTGCTAGCTGGCATCCTAGTGTAGAGCAGCAAAAGAGAATGGCTTCTGAGGCATTGCCTTTCTTGAGACAGTTGATGAAGTGGTGATAACCCAGTCCTTTTCCTCTCCCCCGTGAAACGGGGGAGATAAGAGAGGGGGTATACCACTAATAAGTAGCTCTTGAATTTTAGAGGTTACTTGATATATTTACCAAAGTATTCATCTTTTATAAGTCCTGGGGTAAATTGAGGATTTCTTTTAAATTCTTGAATACATTGGATAATGGCTTGCGGATAATTGTAAACTAATTCATTAGTGAATCGGAATACAGTTATCCCTTTTTCATTTAGATATTTAGTTCTTATTTCATCATGTATGTGTTGATTTTCTAAATCATGTACACATCCATCTAATTCTATACATAATTTTAGTGAGATGCAATAGAAATTAAGAATATAGGGATGGATAGAGTGTTGGCGTCTGAATTTAATATTGTCGATTTGTTTGGCTTTTAGAATTTTCCATAACGCTGTTTCTGCCTTGGTTTCGTTATGACGTAGAGAAATTCTTCTTGCTTTTAGTTCTTCTCTATCCATATTGCTATTTTTTTTCTCCTTTTAGTGGCATACCCTCTCTCTTATGAGGGTGTGTCAAAAGTTTCAAGAATAAAAGAATAAGAGTATTAAAGAATAAAAGCCATTAGCCTATAATTCTGATTTTAAGGCATTTGGCTTTTATTCTAAGCGAAGCGATAATTCTTTTATTCTCTTATTCCACCTTTTGACACAACCTCAAGAAATTGCAATATATAATGAGAGGATTATTAGTTTGTTTCTATTTAAATCTTATTCCTCATCAGAGAATAAATTGAGCTGGCCTGTAATCTCATCGATTACCTGCTGCTGGCTTTTACCTGCATCTGGGTCAAGATTTTCTATATCTTCATTATCTTCTCCTTCTTCTAAGGATTCATCATCTGAAGGATTGGTTTCAGGTTCAGGGAATCTAAGAGGTTCTAACTCTTCAATGCTTGCTACTTTGAAGGTAGTAAGACGCTTGCCTTTGGCCTTGAAACTCTTCTGGCCAATAAACTGCTCTGCATCAAACTCTTCTGTGCCACGTATGGCATCATCTCCGCCATAAGTAACCTGAATGCGAGGATATACTACATCTGTGAGCAGAATGAGCTGGCTATTTAGATTCTCGCCAAGGAAGTTCTGATGGCGCTTAGTAGCATCCATAGTAAATCGCTTCATGTATGGATATCCCTCATTATCTGCATCATAGAGTACTGCTGTCCACAACTTGTGCTCATCCCATTTCTCAATACGCATAACATTATCTTCATAATGATTTGCAGGATCGAAATTGGTGATGTAGAACTCGCCATTGTCGAGAATAACAAGGATGCTGTCATCGTCGCTGAACTCGCCAAGTAATCGTCCATGCTCATCGTAATTGATACGGCGAATATCTGGATCCCACCATACTTTACGGCCTCCCAGGGTAGAGTGACCATGGCTCTTGAGGCCAATACGATGGATAGTCTCCTTAGTAAGCAGATTACCCTTGGCAGCACGGCCCTTGATAAGAATATCGGCAAAATCCTTGTCGATGAAGATGTTCTGACGCTTCTTCTTAGGATTTGGATCAAGAGTAACCTTGATTACTTCGGCCTCACCATTAGGGTTGGCTGTAAAGTAGATAACTCTACTGCCTGGTGTGCCCTGAGTAATTTCGTACTCCTTATCGCGAGTCATACTAGTAATATTGAAACGCTTGATATAATAGAAGCCCTGCTTACCATCGCGATATACGCAGTTGTAGATAGTACGCTTGTCGTTCTTCTTGTATACCTGAACGTGAAGGATGTTTTTGCCTACGAAGAGCTTGTCGGCTACTTTAGTAACCTTGAATTTACCATCCTTATAGAATATGATGATATCGTCGAGATCAGAACAGTTACATACAAATTCAGCTTTCTTCAAGCCCATTCCAATGAAACCTTCCTGACGGTCGATATATAATTTCTCGTTAGCTTCAACTACTCGTGTAGTGTCGATATTTCCAAAGCTTCTGATTTCTGTCTTACGCTCACGGCCCTTGCCATACTTCTGCTTCAAGTATTCAAACCAGTTGATAGTTACAGATACCATCTGGCTCAAGTCTCTGTCGATATCAGCAATCTCAGCCTTGATCTTTGCAAGTAATTCGTCGGCTTTATCCTTATTATATCTCAGGATGCGTTGCATCTTGATTTCCAGCAATTTCAAGTAGTCATCGCGGGTAATCTCACGAATCATATCCTTCTTGTAAGGCTCAAATTTTGCATCAAGGAAGGCTACTACTTCATCTTGATTCTTAGACTGCTCGAATTTCTTCTCTTTATACATGCGTTCCTCGATGAAGATACGCTCCAGAGAACTGTAGAATAGCTGCTCCTCTAATTCATTCTTACGAATTTCAAGTTCCTGGCGAAGCAGGCCCATAGTACGGTCTACGCTATTGCGGAGAACATCGCTAATGGCAAGGAAACTTGGCTTGTCGTTGTCGATGACGCAGCAGTTTGGCGAAATGTTGATTTCACAATCAGAAAAAGCGAAGAGAGCATCCATAGTTTTGTCGCTTGATGCGCCAGGAGCCAGATGCAGCTGAATTTCAGCTTCGGCTGCAGTCATATCTTCAACCTTGCGAATCTTCAGTTTCCCCTTCTCAATACCCTTCTTGATAGAATCAATAACGTTTTCGGTTGTCTTGGTATAAGGAATTTCGCGTACAACGAGTGTCTTGTTGTCGAGTTTTTCCACCTTGGCACGTATCTTAAGTACACCACCACGCTGGCCATCCTTGTAATTGCTTACATCGATAGAACCACCAGTTGGAAAATCAGGATACAAATGGAATTCCTCGCCTTTAAGATAGCTTACTGCAGCATCGCAGATATCATTAAAGTTGTGAGGCAGAATGCGAGAAGACAATCCTACGGCAATACCATTAGCACCTTGAGCAAGGAGCAATGGGAATTTAACTGGCAGAGTGATAGGCTCTTTATTACGTCCATCGTATGACAACTGCCAATTGGTAGTTTTAGGGTTGAAGACAGTTTCGAGAGCAAACTTACTGAGTCGAGCCTCGATATAACGAGGAGCAGCAGCACGGTCGCCCGTGAGAATATTACCCCAGTTACCCTGTGTCTCAACTAATAGGTCTTTCTGTCCTAGACCTACCAGAGCATCGCCGATAGACGCATCTCCGTGAGGGTGGAACTGCATAGTATGACCTACGATATTGGCCACCTTGTTGTAGCGACCATCATCCATACGCTTCATAGAGTGCAGGATACGACGCTGTACAGGCTTAAGTCCATCTTCAATATGAGGTACGGCACGCTCGAGAATTACATAACTGGCATAGTCGAGAAACCAGTTCTTGTACATACCAGAAAGATGATGCACAGCTGATGCATCAAATCTGTCGGCTGGCTTGTAGTCAGAATGCTGGTCTTCAGAAAGTTCTCCTTCCTGCTGTTCTAAATTCTCGTCGTCGAGAGTTTCGTCTCTGGTAATATTATTGTTGTCTTCTGCCATAGAATTTTTAGTTTTTCTGATTTGTATGCAAAGATAAGGAAAAAAAATGAATTGGCAAAATCATTGGTAATTAGTAATAAAAAATTAGCGGTAAGGAATTGTGATAGGTAAAGGATAGTAAAAAATAAGGAGAATTCGAGAGATAGTGCACTCGGATTCTCCTTTAGCATTTATCAGTACTTGTTACATTCTTCGCAGGATTTACTCATGCTATTCATTGCGATGAATAAAAGAGATAAATATTCCTGTATACGACACTATACGTTATATTTTTTAGGATTCTTCGCAAAAATAGCAAGAATTTCTTAAAGTTGAAATATTTTTCAAGAAATTCTTGCTATTCTAATCAAAAATGTTGTGATTAATGAGACAACTATTGTATTTTAGCAGCCCATCCTCCTCCTGGGGCAAGATGAATCTTAATAGAAGATGAGGCTGATTTTGAAAGATGTCGATAATCTGTAGCTTCTTTGTCGGCATTAATACCATCCTCAAATATGTCGGCTATTTTGCCTTCTATATTTAGTTTGCTCAGGTCAAGTGTGATATCACGAGCTTCCCAGTTATTAAGTACACCAATGTACCAGCTATTGCCTTTACGGCGAGCTACGGCTACATATTTACCTATTTCTCCACCAAGCGCTACTGTTTCTTCAAAGACAGTAGGTACTGCCGAAATGAAATCGGTACATTCCTGATTTTTCATATATTGAGTAGGAGAGTCGGCCAACATCTGAAGAGGTGCATGAAATACTGGATACATAGCCATCTGATGTACACGTGTGCCCTGACTCATTGGGTGATCATTGTTGCCAAAGAACTGGCTTTTTACAGCATTGTTCATTGCACCTGGAGTATAGTCGAGTGGACCAACCAACATTCTGAGATATGGAATCTCGCAGTCATATTCAGGTTGATTATGTAAAGGACCGTCACCTTGGCGAGGTTCCCATTTGCTGTTTTCCAATCCCTTAACACCTTCGAAATTAAGAACATTTGGGAAGGCAAACTGAATACCATTAGGTTTTAGTCCATGAAGGTCTAGCAATAGTTGATGACGTGCTCCAGCCTCGGCAATCTCATAAGAAGAAGCAATAGCTTTCTGGTCATCACGGTCAAAGAAATCTACCTTAAAGCCTTTGATGCCTTTAGCTTGATAATGAGCCATGATTTCGTTCATCTTGTTGATACCCTGCTGTGTAAGATTACGCCAACTACTCCACAGGATAATACCAACTCCGCGCTCTTTAGCGTAGGCAATAAGTTCATCAAGGTTGATTTCTGGATTCATCTTGAATAGATCTTCAGAATCACTCCATCCCTCATCAATGATGATATATTCCAAATGATTCTTCTGAGCAAAATCGATGTAGTATTTATAAGTAGGTGTATTCATACCACTGCGGAAATCTACACCTGTGATATTTGTATTATTCCACCAATCCCACGCTACTTTTCCTGGCTTGATCCATGAAGTATCCTTAATACGACTTGCAGGGCCTAGACGTCGAGCGATGTCGCATGTGAGAAGGTCGGTATCCTTCTGGGTAACAACTACTACACGCCAAGGCAGATAGCCACGGTCGCTGAGTTGAGCAATATAATCAGCACGCTTGACTGGCATCATATTGAGACGGCTATATCCGCCTATTTCCTCTTGTAATGGATATGTGGCAAACTCAGAAATAAGAGAGTTGCCTTCTCCTTTCTTAAGAAACATACCCGGATAATCTTTCTGGTTAGTTTCCAGGATAACAGCTTTTTTGCCTCCAGGGAGATTTATGGCAAGAGGAGTTACAGCTATAGAATCTTGATATAGCTGAGATAACTTTTGCTTGTCATAATAAGATTCAAAAGAATAGCAATATCGTTCGCCTCCTCGATTATCATTCACATAAGGAATAATCGCCTGATAATCATCTGCAAAACGATATTCTGAAATCTCGTTTTTGATTTTCTGAGGCATCTTCTGAAGATTTACAAAGCGATAAGCTACAGCATCATCGTAAGCGCGGAATTCAAGATTAAAATCTCCCTTCAGTTTTAGGGTGATACCATCGAAATCCTTGCCATTACTCTTTTTAGAGCCAATTACCTGCATGGTATTTCCACCTACCTTCTCCATGGATATTCGTGAAGGTAGAATAACATCATCTTCTCCCGACTTTATGCTCCATTTGATACCTTGGGTATCAGAGATGGTAATCGAAAGACGTTGAGAAGGTGAAACTACTTTGTACTCTCGGCTAAAGCCCTGAGAACACATTGCCAATAAACCGGTTATAATAAGTATAGTCTTTTTCATATCGCTGCAAATATAGCTCAAATAATTGTAAATGGCGACAAAAGTGGTATTTTTTCGTCTATGGATTATATGAATAAATTATTATTAAGCTTATTGTTTCTTGCGCCAGTATCATCTCAGGCTCAAGGTTTAGTAGATATGTCGCACTCATCTCAGGCCTCAATGATAAATTTGCCAATGGGAAGTGTGAAGTGGACAGATGGCTTCTGGGCTGAACGCTTTGGAGTTATTTCGAATACATCTATATGGGATATGTGGAATACATGGAATGATCCTGATGTCTCTCATGGATTTCGAAATTTCGAAATAGCTGCAGGAGATGTAAAAGGTACACATAAAGGTCCACCTTTCCATGATGGCGACTTGTATAAATGGCTGGAAGGATGTGCTTCAGTTTATGCAGTAACACATGATAAGAAGCTAGAACAACTGATGGATAAAGTGATAGATGAAATCGCTCGTGCACAGCGTGGAGATGGGTATATTCACACTCCAGTAGTTATTGACGAAAGAAATAAAGGTTTTGATAGCCACACAGTTGACAATACCATTATCGGTATAACTATAGGTGATCAAAATCAGAAAGGTGCGTTTGCTTCTCGCCTGAATTTTGAAACATACAATCTTGGCCATCTTATGACTGCAGGCATTGTGCATAAACGAGCTACAGGCAAGGATAATCTATTCAAATGTGGAAAGAAAGCTGCCGATTTCCTTTATAATTTTCTGAAAAATGATCGTGAAGAGTTGGCAAGAAACGCTATCTGTCCTTCGCATTATATGGCATCTTTTGAGATGTATCGCATGACAGGTGATGAACGCTATCTTTATTTAGGTAAGGAACTTATCAATATCAGAGACTCTGTGAAGAAGGGTGAAGACCATAATCAGGACCGAATACCTTTCCGCCAGCAATATGAGGCTATCGGCCATGCAGTAAGAGCAAATTATCTTTATGCTGGTGTAGCTGATATGTTTGCAGAAACAGGTGAAGCTCAACTCATGAAGAATCTATCCAGTATCTGGGATGATATTGCTAATCATAAAATCTATATCACAGGAGGATGTGGTGCGCTTTATGATGGAGTATCTCCTGATGGTACAACTTATGATCAGCCTTCCATCCAGCAAATACATCAGGCATACGGCCGAAAGTTCCAGTTGCCTAATGAAACCAGTCATAATGAGACTTGTGCTCAGATTGGAGAAATGCTGTATAGCTGGAGATTGCTTCAGGTAACAGATAGTGCTAAATATGCTGATATGGTAGAGAATGAACTCTATAATGGAGTACTTCCTGGTATCAGCTTGGATGGTACTAAGTATTTCTATACCCAGGCATTGCGTAGAAATAAGGATTTCCCTTACACGATGAGATGGCCTAAGATTCGTCAGAAATATATAAGCTGTTTCTGTTGCCCTCCAAATACATTACGTACTATTGCTGAGGCTCAGGAATATGCATATACAATCAGTAAGGATGGAACAACATTATATGTAAATGTGTATGGCGCTAATCGTTTGAAAACCAAGAATCTTGATATTGAACAAATAACCAAGTATCCATTTGATGGTAAGATATCACTCAGAATCAAGAAGGCTAAAGGATTGAAAAGGATAATGTTCCGAGTTCCTGAGCAAAATACATGGCATGAAGTAAGTGTTAGTAAAAATGTAGAGTATGATATACCAATGCCTGTTCGTTTGATAGAGTCCAATCCGCTTGTCGAAGAAAATAAAAATCAGGTTGCTGTAAAGCGTGGCCCATTGGTATATTGTCTGGAAGGATGTGATATTGAGGGAAAGGCTGATATTAATAAGGTGGTGATTCCGTCTGATATTCAATTGAAGGAAGTACCTATGGAAATAGATGGTGCTCATTTTATTGCGTTGGAAGGTGAAGCTGAACTTATCAACGACAAGCCATGGGGAAAGAATGAACTCTATCGTGAAGTTAAGCCATTGGTAGGTAAGGTGAAAATACGCCTGATACCTTATTATGCATGGGATAACCGTGGTAATGAGGATATGACTGTGTGGATGAATCTGAAGAAATAATTATATGTTGAAGATATTTATTGCAAGTTTCTTTGCTTTATTCTGTGTGCATACAGCATCGGCCTCTGATACTGTGATTTACGTAAGTCCTTATCAGGGAGCTGATGCTATATATGAAGCCATCAGAACCGCTCGTGAATACAAGCGACATCAGGTGTCTGCTTCTGATTATATGTTATTAAATGATCGCAAACATTATCCGTCTGTTCATATAAAATTGGCAAAGGGTATATATCGCCTTTATCAGCCACTTGTACTTCGACCAGAAGATAGTAATCTGATCATTGAAGGTGAAGAGGGTACGCAGATTTTCGGATCAGTTAAGATTGAAGGATGGAAAAAAGAAGGAAGTTATTATGTTGCGGATGTTCCGGAGTTCAATGGACGTCCAATTGATTTCCGTCAGCTATGGGTAAATGGTGTAAAGGCAGATAGAGCTCGCAGTGTAACCGATTGGGAACAAATGCCTCGCATTATTAATTATGATAAGAAGGAAAGGGTATTGTGGGTGCCTACTAATTCTGTGTCATCAATTATGAATGCAGGACAACTCAAGCCTGGAGAACATGCAGAACTGATATTGCATCAGATGTGGGAATTAGGTGTCTTAAGAATTAAGGATATTAAGTCGTACGGAGATTCATCTGCTGTTACCTTCCATCATCCTGAAGATGTGATTCAATTTTCTCATCCATGGCCATCGCCAATGTATCATAGCGAGCATGACTCTCCTTTCTATTTGGCAAATTCTCTATCCTTGCTCGATGAACCTGGTGAATGGTTTTACGATATTCGTTCTAGCAAATTGTATTATCAGCCTCGCGAGGGAGAAAATATGGATAATGTTGATGTGGAAGCACCTGTATTGGAAAATCTAGTAGAAGTACTGGGCTCTCGTGAGCGCAAGGTGAGCAATATCCGAATGGAAAATATCAACTTCTATTATACCTCATGGATGCGTCCAAGTTTTAAAGGCCATGTGCCTCTTCAGGCTGGAATGTATCTTACAGAAGCATATAAACTGCGTCCTCAGATCAATCGACCTAATAATCATAAACTTGACAATCAGGGATGGCTGGGGCGTGCAAGAGCTGCCATCGAAATAAATTATGGTGATAGTATAGATATAGTAGCTTGTCGTATAGGCCATCTGGGAGGTAGTGGAGTAGACTATCGTGAAGGATGTCATGGCGGATGGACTACCGATTGTATATTCCGTGATATAGCAATGAATGGCTATGTATCAGGAAGTTTTTCGCCCCCAGCTCTTGAAACTCATCTGCCATATCAGCCAAAGGATACGATTGAAGTATGTACTTATCAGCAAGTAAGAAATAATATATTGGAAGATATTGCGAATGAAGATTGGGGCTGTGTAGCTATTGCGGCAGGATATGTAAGCAATATAAACATTGCTCACAATAATATACATAACGTTTCGTATACAGCTATTAGCCTGGGATGGGGATGGAATCGCGATAGTGTATGTATGCACGATAATCATGTAGTAAGAAATACTATTTATGATTATGCTCATCATATGTATGATTGCGCTGGTATATATACTCTTGGAAATCAGCCTGGTACTGTTATCGAGCGAAATTCAGTTCGCGATATAGCTAAGCCATCTTATGTTCATGACCCTAATCATTGGTTCTATCTCTATACGGATGAGGGAAGTAGCAATATTACCATACGTGATAACTGGACTCCTGAAGAGAAGTATCTGAAAAATGCGAATGGCCCGGGTAATGTATGGGAAAATAATGGACCAAAGGGAATAAAAAAGAAACTTAAAGACTAACATGATATGATGAAAAACAAAATGATAGGAGCTTTGCTTTTAGCATCTCCACTAATTGCTCAAGCGCAAACTTGGATTTGGTATCCAGGTGATTACGAAATATGGATGGGTAATGAAATGAATAATCGGCGTACAGACCGTGGTGCTTTCTTTCCTCCATTTTGGAAGTCTGATAGCCATTATGTTACTGTGGAGTTTTCTAAAAAACTAGAATTGTCTCAAGCTGAGGAAATAACAATAGCAGTAGAGGGAAAATATAATGTAAAACTAGATGGAAAGATGGCATTTGGAATGCCTCGTAACATGACTATACCTGCAGGCAAGCATTCACTTAATATAAAGGTATGGAATCAATCAACTCCTCCGGCCATATTTGTAAATGGAAAGACCATCAAGACGGATTCAAGTTGGCAAGTTACCAATGAGGATAAAGAATGGATAGACGAAAGTGGAAAAGCGAGCGATACATCGGCAAGTATCTATATGGATGCTGGTACATGGAACTTTAATACGATCGACCAGAAACCATCTTCTTTCCGACTTTCACGCCAACCGATGAAGGCTGTAAGTAAGGTTAAAGTGGGTAATGGCTATCTATATGATTTCGGAAAGGAAACTTTTGGATATCTTGTCTTTGAAGGATTATCTGGTAAAGGTAATGTTCATGTATATTATGGAGAAAGCGACAAGGAGGCTCTTGATAAAGAACATTGTGAAACTCTTGATCATTTTGAGGTAGACAATACAAGTGTTACAGACTTGTCTACAGGTACTCACCTCGTAGATAATACTACCCCGAATAATAAGGCTTTCCGCTATGTCTATGTAGAAACTGAGAATGCCCAGTTGGATAATGTTTCTATGCAATACGAGTATCTGCCAGTTGATATTCGAGGTACTTTCAAGTGTAATGATGATATGGTGAATAAGATGTGGGAGATAGGTACTTATACCTTACATCTCACAACTCGTGAATTTTTTATTGATGGTATTAAGCGCGATCGATGGACTTGGAGTGGGGATGCTTATCAAAGTTATCTGATGAACTATTATCTATTCTTCAATAGTGATGCTGTGAAGCGTACAACATGGCAGTTGAGGGGAAAAGATCCGGTTACATCACATATCAATACCATTATGGATTACACCTTCTATTGGTTCCTGGGTATCTATGATTATTATATGTATACGGGAGATAAGCATTTTGTAGAGCAGATATATCCTCGCATGCAGACCATGATGGATTATGTACTGAGTCGTACAGATAGTGAAGGAATGGTAGAAGGCTTGACTGGTGATTGGGTGTTTGTCGACTGGAGTCCTAAGCCTATGGATAAGCATGGTCAGTTATCTTTCGAACAAGTACTCTTCTGCAAGAGTTTGGAAACCATGACACTATGTGCTGAGGTAAATGGAAATAAAGAAGATGAAGCAAAATATGCAAAACTATCTGCTGACTTGCGCGCTAAATTGATACCTGCATTCTGGGATACTCAGCGTCATGCCTTAAAACATAACAATGCATCAGAATCTGCTATTACCAAATATGCTAATATGTTTGCTATCTTCTACAATTACCTGAGCGAAGAGCAAAAGCAGGAAGTAACAAAACATGTACTCCACAATGAAAATATAATGCCGATTACTACACCATATATGCGCTTTTACGAGATGGAGGCTCTTTGTAAAATGGGAGAGCAAACTAATGTAATGAAGCAGATGAAGGATTATTGGGGTGGTATGATCAAAAATGGTGCTACAACATTCTGGGAGGCGTATGATCCAACCGCAAAAGATCATCTCTCGATGTATGGGCGTCCTTTTGGTAAAAGCCTTTGCCATGCATGGGGTGCTTCTCCTATTTATCTATTGGGTAAATACTTTATTGGAGTAGAACCTACTAAGCCAGGATATGAGGAATATTCTGTTACTCCTGTTTTGGGAGGATTGAAGTGGATGGAAGGTACTGTACCTACTCCAAATGGAGATATCTATGTGTATATGGATAAAAAACAATTGAAAGTTAAGGGCACAAATGGCATAGGATGGATTCATCTTAAAGGAAAACAGCCAGTCAAAGTACAGCCTAATCAGGAAATCACAATAAAATATTAAAAGCAAAAAGCCTCTTTCCCAATATGAGAAAGAGGCTTTTGCTTTATAGAGATGATATGTTTAGTTTCTGAATACTAGGCCTTCTCCAAAATTATCAATGATAATTGGTTTCTCGCGAGATACTTCATTGGATAGTATCTTCTTACTTAAATCATTAAGTACATAATCCTGGATAGCTCTTTTTACTGGTCTGGCTCCAAATTGAGGATCGTAACCTTTATCGCTCAGATACTCAATAGCATGAGATGTCCATTCTATATCAAAACCTTGTGGCTCAAGCATCTTCTTCACATGATTCATCTGTAATTCTACTACCTTTGAAATCTGTTCCTTATCAAGAGGTTTAAAGGTGATGATATCATCAATACGATTCAGGAACTCTGGACGCATTAGTTTGCTGAGTTGTTCATGTGTTGCATTAGAGGTCATGATGATAATGGTATTCTTAAAGTTTACCGTACGACCTTTATTGTCGGTAAGTCGGCCATCATCAAGAACCTGTAGCAACAAGTTGAATACATCAGGGTGAGCCTTTTCTATTTCATCAAATAAGACTACGCTGTAAGGCTTGCGTCGGACAGCCTCAGTAAGTTGACCACCTTCATCATATCCTACATATCCTGGAGGCGCTCCAATTAATCTAGTCACGCTGAATTTATCCATATACTCGCTCATATCAATACGAGTCATCATATTCTCATCATTGAATAGATAGTCGGCTAGTGTTTTGGCAAGTTCAGTTTTACCAACACCAGTAGTACCTAGGAAAATAAAGCTGGCAATAGGTCGCTTAGGGTCTTGCAATCCTGCACGAGAGCGACGTACGGCATCACTTACGGCATTTATAGCTTCGTCTTGTCCGATTACTCTGCGATGCAATTCTCCTTCAAGATGAAGCAGTTTCTCGCGATCACTTTGCAGCATTTTGCTTACAGGAATACCTGTCCATCTGCTTACCACATCTGCTATATCATCAGCAGTTACCTCTTCGCGTACCATAGCTTCTCCGCCTTGAGTAGCCTTTAATTGTAGCTGGATATTATTAATGTCATCCTCCAGAAGTTTCAGCTTGCTATAGCGTATTTCAGCTACCTTCTCATAGTTGCCTTCACGCTCAGCTTTTTCGGCTTCAAATTTCAGATTTTCGATGTCTTCTTTATCCTTTTGAATCTTATTTACCAAAGCCTTTTCCCCTTCCCATTTGGCGCGGAAATCCTTGTCCTTATCTTTCAGCTCTGCTATTTCTTTTTCTAGCTGTTTGATTTTATCCTGGTCGTCTTCACGCTTAATAGCTTGATATTCAATTTCAAGCTGCTTGAGATGACGGTCGATTTCATCTAGTTCCTCAGGTACAGAGTCGCGCTCCATTCTGAGTTTTGCACTAGCTTCATCTATCAGGTCTATGGCTTTGTCAGGAAGGAATCTGTCTGAGATATAACGCTCACTGAGTTTGACAGCAGCAATACATGCATCGTCCTGGATACGTACTTTATGGTGATTTTCATATCTCTCTTTCAGACCACGCAAGATAGAAATAGCGTCTACTTCATCAGGCTCGTTAACCATGACAGTTTGGAATCTACGCTCAAGAGCCTTGTCTTTCTCGAAATATTTTTGGTATTCGTTTAACGTTGTTGCTCCGATAGCTCTAAGTTCGCCTCTCGCTAGAGCAGGTTTCAGAATGTTGGCTGCATCCATAGCTCCTTCTCCACCACCTGCACCTACAAGGGTGTGTATTTCATCAATAAAGAGGATAATATCGCCATTTGCATTTGTTACCTCTTTGATGACGCTCTTCAGTCGCTCTTCAAATTCTCCTTTATATTTTGCACCTGCTACTAGTGCACCCATATCGAGAGAATATAGACGCTTATTCTTCAGATTTTCCGGAACATCACCTCTTATAATGCGTTCTGCTAATCCTTCTACGATAGCGGTTTTACCTGTACCAGGTTCACCAATTAATATAGGATTATTTTTAGTTCTTCGGCTTAGTATCTGAAGTACTCTACGTATTTCTTCGTCTCTTCCGATAACGGGGTCGAGTTTACCAGCACGGGCATCTTCTACAAGATTGCGGGCATATTTATCAAGTGACTGATAGTTTTCGTCGCCTGATTGTGATTGAACTTTGCTACCCTGGCGTAATTCTAGAATGGCTTTCATAGCCTCAGTCTCTGTGATACCAGCATCCTTGAGTATACGGCTTGCTGTAGAATTTACAGAGATAAGTGCAAGCAGAAGTGGTTCGATACTAACAAATTGATCTCCCATCTTCTGACTGATTTCTTCTGCTTTATTGAATATGTTTGCAGTATCATTGCTAAAGTATGGCTGTCCCCCTTGTACTTTGGGAAGATGCGAAATTTCGCTGGCTACCAATGTAACAATCTGCTGTGGATTTACTCCTATTTTTTGGAATACATAATTGGTTACTTCCTTGCCTTTATCCATTAGGGCCTGGAGTACATGCACTGGTTCAATCGTCTGTTGACCAGCTCGCTGAGCAGTACTAACAGCACCTTGTACTGTTTCCTGCGCTTTAATTGTGTACTTGTCGAAATTCATAATCGATCTCCTTTCATTTTATTTTTTGTTTCTAAATGCCCCAAGGCAAAGGATATGCCTTTATAGTTTGGGTGTCAAAGTGGCATTTGTGGACCGACAAAATGACATTGAAAAATAATTGGACTTTTTCTTGGGAGTTTCAGAAGTATTATTTATCTTTGCCAATGTAATCGCATTTGCAAAATTATGCGTGTGAGTTTCTTGTTGACTAATAAAATAGTTAAATAAAGAAAATATTGGAAAGATAATCGACATTACATGTTACGATTTGGAAAACTTTAGTTATATTTGCACGGATGAAATATAAATCTGATATAAAATGATCGTCAGTGATATCATTTTTGAGGATTTAAAATCCAAAGATGAAGTGAAATCACTGATCTGATCATGAAACTTTTAGTAAGTAGAGTAATGGGGGGGGGACCGTGAGGCTCTCCCTCTTTAATTTTTAAAGATTTGATATATTCTTAAGTGAGATAAATAATAAGCCCTCGTCTATTTTTAGACGAGGGCTTATTTTAATTAATATCCAATTAATTTCCTCCTTTATTATAATTTACCGCCCAGATTAATTATTCTCTTTGATTTCATAAATTAATATAGTGTGTTTGAATATGCCAAAGGTAATACATTTTGGTGTAATAATCAAGAGAATAAGCGATTATTTTTTAGAAAAATGTTATATAGTGCTATTAAACATGGATTTATAGAAATAAAAGCCCCATTCTACTATAAAGAAGAATGGGGTAAGACTTTTAATTTTTCGTTTTTACAGAATGTTACTATGATGCATTGTATATCAATGCTATATAGTAGTTCATTCGCTTCCAATATTGATGGGTTTAATTATATTTTGTGCCAAATAATAATTTAGTTAAACATTTATTATGCATTGGCAAATATATAGAATTAGCTCAATAGTTCCAATTGTTTCATCAAATATTAACTTGAATTAACGCATGCAACATTAGGGCTTATTCAGTAACAATTATTCTCCATCTCTGTTCCTTGTGCTTGATGATAGCATTAGGAATACCTTGAAGCAGAAGGGCTAATCTTCCTTCAGCCTCTATTTCTCCCACCTTGTCCATGTGGTCTTTTCTACTTCTGATAGATAATTTACCGTCATCGGTGAGAATATAGTGATATATTTTCTTATCATTATTGAATGATATGGTAAATCGGTCATCGTCTACATTTCCTTTGAAAGAATAAGTGTAACCTAGAATTTTTTCGAAAGGTATTTCAAGATCGCCAGATACAACATTGCCTTCTTCATCCCTGATTACCATTCCCAGATAAGGTATAGTAAGATGCATAGTAAATGCCTCGCCCTCTTCTGGAGTAAGCGTCATTGCGAATTCTCCAGATTCGAGTAATTGCTGTCGGCTGATACGGAAACCAGCTTCGCATTTTTCTGCATTCTCGATTTCCACATTTCCCATAGGATAGTCTACAGCAATAGTGAGCTTGTCACCTTTTTGGTCAACTACTTTTACAAAGTCCTGAGGATTAACGCCGATATTGTATACCTCAACAGGCTGAGGCTCCTCTTTTCCAGAACCGAGAGCCTGAACTTCAATGCATCCTTCCATTAGGTCGTCTTCCCAATCTTCTTCTCCTTTGAGTCTGAATACGATAGAACTCATTCGTACTTTTTTGCGCTCTTCGTCTTTGCGGCAAAGATAAAAAGTGGTAAGATCTTCATCAAAGATTGCCTCTTTTACAAATGGGCAATAACATTCCGGAGCATACTCAGCCTCCGTCCAAATATCCTGATCGAAATTATCGTTGTTCATTGTTTTTATTTTTTTGATGTGCAAAGATACTAATTTTAATTGAAATAGAAGAAAGTGAATAGACTAAAAATAAGGCAAAAAAGGTTTGATACATGGATAAAATTGCTTTTTTTTAGTAACTTTGCATCTATGAAGAAAATATTTACTTTAAGTTTATTGTTACTTATTGCTATTGTTGCTCCTGCGCAGATGCTTGAGCCTGTGAAGTTCTTCTCGTCATTGAAGACAGACGGAACGGCTGAGGCTGAAATTATTTTTTCTGCGCGTATAGTTCATGGATGGCATGTGTATTCTACGAATTTAGGTGGTGGTGGACCCGTTTCGGCATCGTTCAATGTAAATAAATTAGATGGCGTTGAACTTGTTGGCTCGTTGAAGCCCGTTGGAAATGAAATATCTAAGTATGATGCTTTGTTTGATATGAAGGTTAGATATTTCGAAGGAAGTGCTACCTTTGTTCAGAAGATCAAATTTACTAAGCCACAGTATCATATTGATGCTTATTTAGAATATGGAGCTTGTAGTGATAAGAGTTGTATGCCTCCTTCAGAAGTTGAATTTAAGAAAAGTGGAACTTCCCCTAAAGTAGCTTCAATACAGAAGGAAGAAATTAAAAAGGATGAAAAGATTTTGGAAGAAAGCAAGTCTGTTGCTTTGATTGCACAAGATACAGCAGCAAAGATTGAAGATAAATCTGCCGAAATAGTAGACTCTGTTCCTGCTGCAAATACTGCGTCACTCGATTTGACTCAGCTTTGGAAACCAGTCATTAAAGAGCTCAATGCCTTTGATGGTAGTAACGATATAGCTAACCATTCCTTATTATATATATTCCTGATGGGTTTAGTTGGAGGTTTGCTCGCATTGGTTATGCCTTGTATCTGGCCTATCATTCCTATGACTGTAAGTTTCTTCTTAAAGCGTGCAAAGGATGATAAACAGAAAGGTATTAGGGATGCTATCACTTATGGAATTTCGATAGTTGTAATTTATCTAGCTTTAGGATTGATAGTTACTGCAGTCTTTGGTCCAAGTACGTTGAATGCTTTGTCTACCAATGCTGTATTTAATGTTGTATTATTTGTACTTCTCGCAGTTTTTGCATTCAGCTTCTTCGGTTGGTTTGAAATTAAACTCCCTGATAGTTGGGCAAATCGAGTAGATTCAAAGGCAAGTGAGGCTACTGGATTGATCTCAATCTTTTTAATGGCGTTTACACTTGTACTTGTAAGCTTTTCATGCACAGCACCTATTATAGGATTGCTTTTGGTTGAGACGGTTACATCTGGTAATTGGATAGGCCCTGCTGTTGGTATGTTGGGATTTGCTTTAGCTCTTGCCATTCCATTTACTCTATTTGCATTATTCCCAACATTGATGAAAAAGTCTCCAAAGAGTGGAGCGTGGATGAACCAGATCAAGGTTGTTCTTGGATTTGTGGAATTAGCTTTCTCTCTTAAATTCCTTTCTGTTGCAGATTTGGCTTATGGATGGCATATTCTTGACCGTGAAACTTTCCTCTGCTTGTGGATTGTGATATTTTCGGCATTAGGTGCATACCTTGTAGGATGGTTAAAGTTCAGAAGTGATGAAATTGGTGGTGAAATGAATAGACCAATGCCTGTCCCTGCTATTATGATGGGATTATGCTCTTTTGCTTTTTCTATCTACATGATTCCTGGCTTGTGGGGTGCACCATGTAAAGCAGTTTCGGCTTTTGCACCTCCAATTACTACTCAGGATTTTAATTTGAATACCAAAGTAGTCGAGGCAAAGTATAAAAGCTATGAAGAAGGAATGGCTATAGCTAAAGAGTTAGGCAAGCCTGTTCTTATCGACTTTACGGGTTATGGATGTGTAAATTGTAGAAAGATGGAGGCTTCTGTCTGGACAGATCTTCAGGTAGCAGATAAATTGGAAAAGGAATATGTGCTGATTTCTCTTTATGTAGATGATAAGACTCCATTGCCAGAACCTATTGAAATTAAAGAGAATGGAAAGCAGAGAATGCTAAGAACGGTAGGGGATAAGTGGAGTTACTTGCAAAGCCATAAGTTTGGTGCAAATGCCCAACCTTTTTATGTAGCTGTAGATAGCGATGGAAATCCTCTGACATCTTCATTTAGCTATAAAGAAGATATTCCTGCATATCTGGAATTCTTGAATAACGGATTACAGAATTTCAAGAAATAATTTAAAAGAAAGTGGCTGTCTCTATATGAGGCAGCCACTTTTTTAGGCTTATTATCTAATTAAATTTAGATTACATGATTACTTCAACCTGATGGCTTCCTTCAAGTGCAGGAATAATATTTCCTTCGATAGCCTTGCCATCTACAGTAATGCTCTTTACACCCTTATTCTTGCCTTCTGGATTGCTTACATGAATATCGAATTCTCCATTGCGGAACTTACGATGAACAGTGTAGTCTTTTGCTGTTGCTGGTACACATGGATCTACGAGTAATCCGTCGTAATCAGGCTTGATACCAAGGATGAATTCACTTACAGTATACCACATCCATGCTGCTGTACCTGTCAACCATGAGTTCTTACCCTCACCTGGCTTAAATGCATCTTTACCTGCTACCATCTGGCAGTTTACGTATGGCTCAACCTTATGTAAGGTCTGATGCTTCTCTTCTACATAGCTTGGAAGGATCTTAGTGTAGTGATTCCATGCGTCATCACCTCTACCGTCAACAGTCTCGCCGATGATTACCCAAGGGTTGTTATGGCAGAAGATACCTGCATTCTCCTTGTAACCTTCTGGATAAGAACTGATTTCTCCCATTTCTACATGATAGTGAGTGTATGCAGGATTGTTGAGTACAATACCGTGCTCACATTCCATACGCTCTTTTACAGAGTCGAGAGCCTTATCGCAAAGACCATCTTCGAGGCCGATACCTGCCATAGTACACCATCCCTGAGATTCGATGAAGATCTTGCCTTCCTCGTTCTCGTTACTACCAATCTTGTTACCATAGTAGTCGTATGCACGGAGGAACCATTCTCCGTCCCAACCATGCTTCTTAACAGCCTCTACCATGTTAGCGATAGCGTCCTGCATTCTTGCAGCTTCATCTTCCTTGTTGATGTGCTTGCAAAGTTCAACGTAGTCCTTTGCTGTAACAACAAACAGACCTGCAATCATCAGTGACTCAGCCTTAGAACCCTTGCTGTTGTTCTCGGTAGTCTGGAAACTCTCGTTTGGATCCCAACTGAAGCAGTTGAGGTTAAGACAGTCGTTCCAGTCTGCTCGTCCGATGAGTGGTAATCCGTGAGGACCAAGGTTGTTGATAACGTGGTTAAGAGATATCTTGAGATGCTCGAACAGAGTAACCTCAGAACCTGGCTGGTTGTCGAATGGTACCATCTCGTCGAGAATAGAGTAGTCTCCTGTCTCCTTAATATATGCTGCAGTACCGAAGATCAACCAGCATGGGTCGTCGTTGAAACCACCACCGATGTCATTATTTCCGCGTTTGCTCAATGGCTGATACTGGTGATAACATCCGCCGTCTGGGAACTGGGTTGAAGCGATGTCGATAATACGCTGGCGTGCACGACTAGGAATCTGATGAACAAAACCAACAAGGTCCTGATTACTGTCACGGAATCCCATACCACGGCCAATACCACTTTCAAAGAAGCTAGCTGAACGAGACATGTTGAAAGTAACCATACACTGGTACTGGTTCCAGATATTAACCATACAGTCGAGCTT
>REGX01370875.1_pt1 | contig 21420 bp, 21 predicted proteins | sample 2276321 | NCBI WGS metagenome assembly REGX01 (sample SAMN08335021, study PRJNA423103) | bovine gut metagenome | biome: bovine gut metagenome; feature: rumen; material: feed digesta; isolation source: rumen digesta from from 15 high feed efficiency cows and 15 low feed... | host: Bos taurus ... | reverse complement strand
TCAGCAGCCTTCTTGAACTCCTCGAAAGTCTTTGCATAGAAGTATTTAGCTGTTCTCAAGCCCAACTCTCTGGCAGCAAGATCTCGGATTGCACGACGGTTCATTGTGAAGTTTACTGCACGAGCAGAAGGAACTACCTGTACACCCTGCTTCTCAAAGTCAAAAAGCTTCTCTGTGCGGATAGCCTCAATTTCAGGTACAATAATGTCTGGATGATGTTTCTTAACGGCAGCTTCGAGAGCCTCGCCATCAAGCATTTCAAACACTTCTCTTTCATCTGCAACCTGCATAGCTGGTGCGTCATTATAATGATCGCAAGCAATGACATACTGCCCCGCTCTCTGTGCAGCGATGGTGAATTCCTTGCCCAGTTCTCCTGAGCCCAACAACATGATTTTCTTCATCTCTTTTAAAAAGCTTTAGATTGTACGACCATGACGTTCATTTCCGTACATGATATCATAGTATTTCTGATAATCTCCGCTAGTTACCTCTTCTATCCACTGCTGGTTTTCAAGATTCCATTTGATAGTCTTTACGATACCATCAGCAAATTTGGTCTCAGGATACCATCCAAGGTCGTTCTTGATCTTGGTAGGATCGATACCATATCGAGCATCATGTCCAAGACGGTCTGCTACATGAGTAATCAAATCATCATTGATCCAGCTGATATCGATATCTCCATTGGCATCTTTCTCTTGCTTCTTTAGAACCTTGCGTAGTTCCTTATTCTCAGCCATCATATCATGAATGGTCTTGATGGTAAGTTTTACGATGTCAATGTTCATCATCTCATTATGACCACCAACATTATATACTTCGCCTTCCTTACCCTCGCGTACTACCATATCGATAGCTTTGCAATGATCTTCTACATACAACCAGTCGCGGATGTTTTCACCCTTTCCGTATACTGGGAGTTGCTTGCCTGCAAGAATGTTATTGATAATTAATGGAATAAGTTTTTCTGGGAAATGATATGGACCATAGTTGTTTGAGCAACGTGTAATGGTGATAGGCATGTGATAAGTGTCACGATATGCCATAACAAACATATCTGCACTGGTCTTTGATGCTGAATATGGGCTATGAGGACAGAGAGGGGTTGTCTCTGTAAAGTATCCTTCCTTGCCTAAACTTCCATACACCTCATCTGTAGATACCTGGTGATATCTTTTTCCTGCTTTCCAAGTTGGATATCCATTTTCGTCCTTTCCTGTAACCCATGCACGGCGTGCTGCATCGAGTAGGTTCTGAGTACCTAGAATATTTACAGAGAGGAAAAGCTGAGGATCTTCGATAGAACGGTCGACATGGCTTTCTGCAGCAAAGTTAACCAGATAATCGATATCATTCTCAGCAAACAACTTGTCTGCTAATTCACGGTCACGAATATCACCTTTTACAAAGAAACAGCGTTTATCATCGATATCATCCTTGATGGTACCAAGATTTCCGGCGTAAGTTAAGGCATCGAGAATAATTACCTTGATATCCTCATTTTTATACTTCTTGTTAAGCAGGTATTTAATAAAGTTTGAACCGATGAAACCTGCAGCACCAGTTACCAGGTAAGTTTTCATATGAGTATTCTATATGTTTGATTTCTTCACTTAGAGTCGGGATTTATTTTCCCCTAATGTAATAACCTCACAATCAGCAAATTTATTGCCTTCGATAGTAAGTCTTATTAATGTACGTTCTTTTTGCCATCCCATCAAGCCTGCTGCACCTGGGTTAATATGCAGCAAGTTAAGACTTTTGTCGGGCATAACTTTTAGAATATGAGAATGTCCGCTTATAAATAAATTTGGAGGTGATGCATATATCTTTCTGCTGATCGAAGCATCGTATCTTCCAGGATATCCTCCGATGTGTTTTATCATTACATCAATATCTTCGCATTTAAATCTTAGTACTTCGTTGTATCTACCGCGCAGATCATATCCATCACAGTTTCCAAATACAGCCCTGAACCTAGGCTTCATTGCTTCAAATTTGTCGGCAAGTTCTGTTGAGCCTATATCTCCAGCATGCCATATTTCATCGCAATCACCAAAATATTTTTCGTATTTCTCATCCCAATAGCCATGGGTGTCGCTGATAATACCTATCTTTTTCATAAGGCAAATCGCTTTCTGATAAAGTCTGCAATGAATTTTCCTGTCTCCTCTATGCCGAGAATACTACTGTCAACGCATAGATCGTAGCTTTCGCTATGTCCCCATTTCTTTCCTGTATAATAGTTGTAGTATGAGGCTCTCTGTTCTTCATGCTCGTGGATATATTTGCGCGCAGAAGCTCTGTCGAGGTTATGACGTTTGCATACGCGCTGAATGCGCTGGTCGATATTGGCAGTGATGAATATATTGATTACGTTTTTCTTATCTCGAAGAATGTAATCAGCGGTTCTTCCTACGAATACACAATTCCCATTTTCTGCAGCCTTTCTGATGGCTTCACTCTGGAATTTATAGAGTCCTTCTTGTGAAAAATCATTGTCGTAAAAGTTGTTTTCTCCCATCAGAGGAACATGAATATGGAATATGGATTTAAGAAATCCTTTCTGCTCATCATTCTGTTCAAAGAATTTCTCACTGAATCCACTCTCCTTTGCTGCTAGATTCAGAAGTTTCTTATCATAAAATTCGCAGTTGAATTCCTCTGCAAGTTGTTTGGCAATAATGAGTCCACCAGAACCGATTTGTCTTCCAATATTTATAATGATGTTTTCCATATTCTTAATTTTTAATAGTCTTCATATATTTTGCCATGACGATGAGTGCAATAACTGCTGAAAGAAAATCGCTTGCAGGAAGTGCTGCCCATACTCCAGTGATATTGAAGAAGATTGGCAGAATTGCTAGCAATGGTATTAACAACAGTAGTTGTCGCGATAGCGACAGGAAAATGCTTATTTTAACTTTTCCAATACATTGGAAGAAGTTGGTAATAACCATCTGGAATCCTATAATAGGGAATACCAACAGATTGTATCGTATGGCGGTAATAGAATGCTTGATGAGCGTCTGGTCTGTTGTGAACATTCGTGCGATGAAATCTGGAACAAACATGGCGAAGATCCATCCTGTTGTCATAATGCAAGTCGCACCAATGATGGAAAGTTTAAGAACACGCATTACTCTTTCTGTATTCTGTGCACCATAATTATAGCCAGCAATTGGCTGCATTCCTTGGTTTAATCCCATACAGAACATCACAAATATCATACCAATAGAGTTGCTGATACCATATGCACCTACAGCCATGTCTCCTCCGAAATGCACTAATTGGTTGTTTACGAAAATCACAACGATACATGCACATACGTTCATGAGGAAAGGACTGATGCCTATGCTGATAATCGTTTTTACCAGTTCAGACTTTAGTTTATAGATACCTTTCTTTAGATGCAGTATCTCCTGTTTGTTGGAGAAAAGTTTCATCTGCCAGCATAATGCTAGCATCTGAGAAATAATAGTGGCAAAGGCTGCTCCTTTGATTCCCCATCCTAACCAAAGTATGAATACTACATCCAGAAGAATATTCATAATGACTGTGAAAATGGTTGCCATCATGGCATGTCGAGGTTTGCTGGCAGCTCTTAATACTGCATTCATTCCGAAGTACATGTGAGAAAATACATTACCAGCAAGAATAATCTCCATAAAGTCCTTGGCGTAAGGGATTGTAGCATCACTTGCTCCAAAGAATCTTAGAATAGGATCAAGGAAAATCAAACAGATGATGGAGAAGGCTATACCAATGATGAGATTAAGAGTAATTGTATTGCCCAAGATGTTTTCGGCTGAGGCATAGTCTTTCTGTCCGAGTCTTACTGATATAGATGTTGATGCACCAACGCCAACTGCTGCACCAAAGGCTCCGGCAAGATTCATGAAAGGGAAAGTGACAGCAAGTCCTGAGATCGCGTCAGCACCTACGATCTGGCCAATAAAAATACGGTCGATAATATTATATAGTGATGCTGCGGTCATGGCAATAATGGCTGGTAGCGCATATTGCCATAGTAGCTTTCCAACGGGCTTTGTACCCAATTCTAGTGTTGCTTGTTTATTATCCATTACTTCTCTTTTGTCTTACGGGTGCAAAGTTACTAAAAAATTTGGTAAATTCCCTTTTTTATACTACTTTTGCATCTTAGTTATCGAAACAAATTGGTCATGAGAAAATATCTGATTTTAACCTTGATAATCATGATGAACTTGTCTATGTATGCTCGCTATCTAGGTGGCACAGGCAAGATTGAGTATCCAGGCGGAAAATGCTATTTATATAGAGTTTATCTTAAAGATAAAAAGGGTAGTCCTTATACTTTGGATCAGCCTGAAAAATTTTTATCCGCTCGAGCTATCGAACGTCGTAATCGACAGAAAATCAAGATAGATTCGACTGATATTCCTGTGTCTCCAGTGTACAAAAAGGTTTTTGCTGAAAAGGAACTTGAAATTGTAGGTCAGAGCAAATGGAATAATACAGTTTTGCTTCGTCTGCGCAATACCAAGGCCTTAAAGGCGATAACTCTCCTGCCTTTTGTCAAGGATGTAAGGAAGGTGTTTGAGTCTCCTGATTCTATTAAGGAGAAGACTCGCTCAAGGGTTCTCAGCAAATACAGAAACCTAGAGGGCGATTTTGGTGAGTATGGCACTGCTGAGAATCAGATAGATGCTATGAATGGGTTATATCTGCATCAAAATGGGTATAAAGGTGATGGCATGTATATCGCAGTGCTAGATGGAGGCTTTATGAATACTGACAAAATACCAGTGCTTCATGACGTTAAGATTGCAGGAATCAAGGATTTTGTTATTCCTAATTCCGAAAACGTGTTTAAGGAGATGGATCATGGAACCATGGTACTTTCTACTATGGCTGTAAATCGCCCTTCTTATTATGTGGGTACAGCACCAAATGCAACTTATGTTCTGGCAAGATGTGAAGATGAACAAACCGAGAGCATGGCTGAAGAGGACTATTGGATAGGTGCTGTGGAGTATGCTGATTCTATGGGTGTAGACGTTATTAATAGCTCTTTAGGTTATCATGCTTTTGATGATTCTAGTATGAACTATAAATATGCTCAGCAGGATGGCGAGCAGGCTATGATTTCTCATACAGCTTCAATGCTTGCCGGTAAGGGTATTGTTCTTGTTAATAGTGCTGGAAATGATGGTATGGGTACCTGGAAGAAGATAAATTTTCCAGCTGATGCTAAAGATATTCTTACGGTAGGTGCTGTCAATGATAAGGGAGTTAATGCCCCTTTTAGTGCGGTTGGCCCTACGGCAGATGGTCGTATTAAACCAGATGTGATGGCTTATGGTAGTCCTACATCTGTAATATCAGGCCATGGTACGATAGTCAATGATATGGGTACTTCTTTCTCTTCCCCATTAATTGCCGGTATGGTAGCATGTCTTTGGGAGGCATTACCAAATCTTACAGCTTATCAAATTATTGATCTTGTAAAAAATGCAGGTAACCGTGTTGATCGTCCTGATAATGTTTACGGTTATGGCATCCCAGATTTCTGGCTTGCTTATAAAAATGGTAAGCAACTGAATAAATAATAGATGAACAAGAATGCACTTTCTCTATATGAGCTGAATATTTTGGTTCGCGATGTTCTTGACCAAGCGATGCCTGATTCCTATTGGGTACAGGCTGAACTATCTGAGGTTAGGGAGAATGGCGGCCATTGCTATATGGAGTTGATAGAGAAAGATCAATATAGCAATACTCCTATTGCAAAAGCATCGGCTAAATGTTGGCGAAATCGTTGGATGATGATTCGTCCTGCGTTTGAGCGCATTACTGGACAGCGAATTCATCCTGGGCTTAAAGTAATGCTTTTGGTCCATCCTCAGTTTCATGAGAATTATGGTTTCTCATGGATTGTCGACGATGTGAATCCTGAATTTACTATGGGCGATATGGCTCGTAAGCGTCAGGAAATCATTCGCCAACTGAAGGAAGAAGGGGTATATGACTTGCAAAAGGAACTCGACCTACCGATGTTTTGTCAGCGCATTGCTGTGATTTCTAGCGCGACAGCTGCAGGTTATGGAGATTTCTGTAATCAACTCGAACATAATGAGTATGGACTTCAGTTTTATACCAAGTTGTTTCCTGCCATTATGCAAGGCGAGCAGATTGAAAATAGCATTATTGAAGCCTTGAATTCTATCAACGATCAACTGGATGATTTTGATGTGGTTCTAATTATTCGGGGAGGAGGTGCTACGAGTGATATGTCTGGTTTTGATACTTTGACTTTAGCTGAGAATGTAGCCAATTTCCCATTGCCAATTATTACAGGTATAGGTCATGAACGTGATGAAAGTGTGCTTGATATGATCTCTCATACTAGAGTAAAGACACCTACGGCTGCAGCTGTATTTCTTGTCGATCATCTAACTGATGTTTATGAGAGAGTTGTGGATGCGCAGGAAGCAATTATTCATTATGTTAAGCGTAGGATGGATATGGAGAAGATGAGGCTGGATAAGTTATCGGGTAAGATACCGGTTTTATTCTCGGTTGCCAAGTCTCGCCAGGAGATGCATATTGATAGATTGAAGGGACGTCTGATAGCTCATCTTCAAGAGAATCTCACGAATGCCAAAATGCATCTTTCTTCATTACAGTCGAATCTGCCATCTGACGTAAATCGCATAATGATGGCCCAGCAGCATCGATTGGAGATGATTGGACAGAGAATAAAAGCTGTTGATCCGCAGAATATATTAAGCAGGGGATACAGTATTACGATGCTCAATGGAAAAGCCGTAAGAAACGTTTCAGATGTAAAATCTGGTGATGTACTTGAAACTCGAGTGGAACAGGGCATCGTTAAATCTATAGTAGAGTAATTTGAATTTCCATATATTAAGGAGATAAATATGAAATATTCAGAAGCTGTTCATCAACTTGAAGATATAGTAGAGAAGATGGAAAATGATGAGCTCGATATTGATAGCTTGAGCGATCAATTGAAGAAAGCTCAGGAGTTGATTAAGGTATGTAAAGATAAACTGACGAAGACGGACGAGGAAATAAAGAAATTGCTGGAAGGCGATAAAAAATAACGTTTTCGTTAAAAAATAGGTGAAAAAGTTGCAAAGTATTATATATATTCGTACTTTTGCAATGATTTATAAGTAGAACTTTTAAAATAATTGTGTTATGAAAGATTTAGATTGGGCTAATCTGTCTTTTGGTTATAGGAAGACAGACTACAATGTCCGCTGCTATTATCGTGACGGAAAATGGGGTGAGATTGAAGTTTGCTCAGATGAATACATCAAACTTCACATGGCAGCTACATGTTTGCATTATGGTCAGGAGGCTTTCGAGGGTCTTAAGGCTTATCGTTGTCCTGATGGCAAGGTCCGTATTTTCCGCGTCAAGGATAATGCAGAGCGTCTTCAGAGCACATGTGATGGAATTGTAATGCCTCAGGTACCTACTGAACTTTTCGAGGAGATGGTTAAGAAGGTTGTTCGCCTGAATCAGGAGTGGATCCCTACTTACGAAAGTGGTGCAACTCTTTATATTCGTCCTGTGCTTTTCGGTACATCAGCTCAGGTGGGTGTTCATCCATCTAAAGAATATATGTTCATCATCTTTGTTACTCCAGTTGGTCCTTATTTCAAGGGTGGTTTCCAGTGCAATAAGTATGCTATTGTACGTGGCTTCGACCGTTCTGCTCCTCTGGGTACAGGTATTTATAAGGTAGGTGGTAACTATGCTGCTTCTTTGAAGGCTCATATGTTTGCTGCTTCTCAGGGATATGGTTCTGAATTCTACCTTGATGCAAAGGAAAAGAAATATGTAGATGAGTGTGGCGCAGCCAACTTCTTTGGTATTAAGAATGGTACTTATGTTACTCCAAAGAGTACATCAATTCTTCCTTCTATTACCAATAAGAGTTTGATGCAGATTGCAGAGGACTTAGGTTTGAAGGTTGAGCGTCGTCAGGTTCCTGTTGAGGAACTTGATACATTTGAGGAGGCTGGTGCTTGTGGAACTGCTGCTGTTATTTCTCCAATTTCAGAGCTTGATGATCTTGATACTGGTAAGAAATATAGCTTTGGCGATAAGCCAGGACCTTGGTCTACCAAACTTTATGAAACTCTTCGTGGCATCCAGTATGGTACCGTTGAAGATAAGCATGGTTGGACAACTGTAGTAATCGACTAGAATTTTATTCACCGATGATATTCAGGCTCGCAGGATTTACTTCTTGCGAGCTTTTTCTTTATTCTCAGATTTTCTTACTACCTTTGCATCCTAAATTATTATAGTATTATATGGGAAAAGGAAAATTGGCAAAGTTCGCCGAGATGGAATCTTTCGAGAATGTATTTCAGTACCCATTCTCTGTGATTAGTGATGTACCTTTTGATATGAAGGGACATTGGCGTGAACAGTATTTTCATAACGACAATCCTATCGTTCTGGAATTGGGTTGTGGCAAGGGTGAATATACGGTTGAATTGGCTAAATTGTATCCTGAGATGAACTTCATTGGTGTAGATATCAAGGGAGCTCGTATGTGGACTGGTGCAAAGAAGGCGATTGAGGAAGGTCAGAAGAATGTAGCTTTCCTACGTACTAATATTGAAATTATTGATCGCTTTTTCGAGAAGGATGAAGTACAGGAAATCTGGCTTACTTTCTCTGATCCTCAGATGAAGAATCCTCGTAAGCGTCTTACCAGTACTTTCTTCATGGAGCGTTATCGCCATTTCCTTGCAGATGGTGGTATCATTCATCTCAAGACCGATTCTAATTTCCTCTTTACCTATACTTCTTTTATGGTTCAGGAAAACAATCTGCCTGTGTTATTCCGTACAGAGGATTTGTATCATACTGAGGGTATTGATGATGAGACCAAGAAAATTCTTTCTATTCAGACTTACTATGAGTCAATGTGGATTGAGCGTGGCTTGAATATTAAGTATTTAAAATTCCGACTCCCTCAATCTGGTGAATTGAAAGAGCCGGAAGTTGAAATCGAGTTGGATGAATACAGAAGCTATCATCGCTCTAAGCGTAGTAGTAAAACTACAGCAAAATAATCTCTATATATAAAGAGGTGGACAATTCTATAGGTCTGGTTCTACTGGAATGATATAGAATTGTCTATCTTCTTCAAAGTCTACCATCAACTGGTCGAGAACGATATTTCTATCGAGTGCCAATATTTTTATCGTATGTGTTCCTTGTGTCAGGTTAGCTTTGAATTTTCTGATTACCTGACCTCTTAATACAGCCTTCTTCCATTCTTCAGAGTTTACATCCGCATGGATGGATACCGTCTGTGGTGCGCCTTCATCAATACTGATACTGAATCTCATATCCCCATCTGTACACGGATGTGTAGGTATGGCTGCAATTCTGATGAGAGCATTTCCATTTCCCTTAGCATTGAATGTATAGGTCACATTGTTACCCTTTGGTACTGATACGGCTTTCATACTGTGTCCCAATAATTCGACGGCATATACACCTTGTGAAGCTTTGGTATATTCGCTGGCATTCATGGCAGTTACAGTACCTAGGGTAGATTCTAGTGCGCCTACTTCGTATGTCTCATCAGCAAATTTCTTAATTTGGTCATCTGTCAACTCTGCAGGGAAGGATGGCTTGGCAAAAACTGCTAGTTTTCTTGGCTCATCGTTCATGAGTCCGTTCCATTTACCTTTAGCCATACCTCTATTATAGTAGGTAGTAAAGGTTTTAATTTCCTGATAAGCTTTCAGACTGTTGGCTGCTGCGGTAAGAGCTTCCTCATCTTTGTCAAAGCGGCCTGGACGAGCAATACTTCTGGCCTCTTGTGCTTCCAGTTGCATACGCGCCATATCGTAAGCAGCAACTATAGGATATCTTATAGCTGCGTAATATGCATTTCTGTTTACAGGATCAATACTACTTGCTAGATTATCAGCCTTGTTTCTCAACTGCTGATATGCAGCAAGATATCTTTCTATCTCATTGCCAATTTCACTTTCTGTGAATTCCGTATTTTTTGTATCTCCTTCTGTCGAATGGCCTTTTAATTCATTCCATCCCATAAACTCAGGTTTTCTGATACCTGTAAGATGATAGAAGTCTGTCATGATAGGTAATAGCTTTTTGCCATTTACAGCTCCAAATTGTAATGCTAGCCAATTGCCCAAATGGTCTTTTACACTATTCGCCATTACCGACTTAATATCCCAAGCCATATCCATAAATAGATTCAGACTGTATGCTGCAATCTTTGGATCATGGATATTTGCAATCCAGATAGAACGAGCATTATTGTCGTAGGCTTTTCTCAGTTCATTGAAAATTAATCCAGGCTGAGTAGTTGATAGCCATAGATAATCATGTGGCGCTCCTGCGTAGCTCAAGTGATAGAGAATACCTTGTCCGTTTGACGATTCCTTCTCTTCATTATTGGAAAGTTTAGACAGATAGCCATAGTTGTCATCACTCCAGAGCAAGGTTACGTCCTCCTGTACTTTTACACCATTCGGATTCTTTTCGAGAATATTATCTGTAGGTGCAAAAATGAGCGGCAATATCTCTCCAGTTTTCTTAAATAGCTTCTTGTTGATTTTTCTATGGTTGTTAAGTTCCTTCTGATAGTGCAGTGTATTAGCGGCAGATGCCATTACATAGATATTAAAGCTGTCAGCTACTATAGTATTTTCCTTGATGCTTGTAAAATGCTCCATCTTTTGTGGAGTAGCTTGCCATAGGGTATTTGCTTTCAGACGAAGCATCAGACGGAATAATTTACCATAGTACACAGGACCGATATTCTCGTCTTCTAGCCTTTTGTTGTCCCATATCTTGGTACTCCATTCTTCATTTGTCAGGGATATACCTCTGTATTTAATAGTTGGTGTTTCAATCTTGCTGTAATTGCTGTCAATATATAGTTTTTCCTTTCTTTCGGGTTTAACATCTCCCCACCAGGTCCATGGTGATACACCAGCTTTCCTGGATAATTCAAGAATTCCGTATGCGGTAGATCTGCCGTTGCTTCCAACTACGATTACCTTACCGTTCTTTACACCGATATAGAAAGCATCGTTTTTATTGGCGATACTTTTCACAGGAACCCCTTGAAGAGCAAGACTTCCTGCCTGTTCCTGGGTCATCTTGTCAAGTTGATGTATCTGAATGATAGCTTCTGCAGTTTCTATAGGTTCATTTCCCGTAACAGCTACCATGTCATTGGTAAACATATCCAATGCGATATCTACCACAGGCGATACTTTCTCGTTGACGTGATATTCAATGCGCCCATAATCATTTATCCAGCTAATATTTTCTGCAGTGGCAGATAGTGGAAGTAGAAAGAGGGTATATATTAATTTATCTTTTAATCTCATTATCGTTCGATTGTAATAATATACAAAGTTAGTGAAAAAGAGTTACATAGGGAAAATTATTAGTTTATTTTTGGATTTTCGTTTAATTATGGCTACTTTTGCATCACAAATTTAATAAGCATTATGACATTATATCCAAAACTGATAACAGATGCCTTAAGTCAGGTTATCTACCCAGGTACTAAAAAGAATCTGGTCGAGAGTGGAATGGTAGCTGATAATCTTCATATCGATGGTATGAAGGTTAGCTTCTCTATTATTTTCCCTCGTGATACCGATCCTTTCCTCAAGTCTACTATCAAATCTGCTGCGGCTCAAATACATTATTCTATTAGCAAGGATGTCGAGGTTACTATTACTCCAGAGTACAAGTCTGCTCCTCGTCCTGAGGTTGGCAAGTTGTTGCCTGAAGTTAAGAATATCATTGCTGTAAGTTCTGGTAAGGGGGGTGTTGGTAAGAGTACTGTCTCTGCCAATTTAGCTATTGCGCTTGCCAAACTCGGCTATAAGGTGGGATTGCTCGATACTGATATCTTTGGACCTTCTATGCCTAAGATGTTTGGCGTAGAGGAGGAACGTCCTTTTGCAGTCAATAAGGAAGGTCGTGATTTAATTGTTCCTATCGAGAAATATGGAGTAAAGTTACTTAGTATTGGCTTCTTTGTCAATCCTGATACTGCTACTTTGTGGCGTGGTGGTATGGCTTCTTCTGCGTTGAAGCAACTTATTGCTGATGCAGATTGGGGCGATTTGGATTATTTTATCCTCGATACTCCTCCTGGTACTAGCGATATTCATCTTACTCTTCTGCAGACATTGTCTATTACAGGCGCAGTAATAGTTACCACACCTCAGAAGGTGGCTTTGGCCGACGCTCGTAAGGGTATTGACATGTACCGTAATGATAAGGTAAATGTACCTATTCTTGGTCTTGTGGAGAATATGGCATACTTTACTCCAGCTGAATTACCAGAGAACAAGTATTATATCTTCGGCAAGGATGGAGGAAAGAATCTTGCTAAGGAACTCGAAGCTCCTTTGTTGGCTCAGATTCCTATTGTTCAGAGTATTTGTGAAAATGGTGACGAGGGAACTCCTGCAGCTACTAAGGTTGATACAATTACAGGTCAGTCTTTCTTGAGTTTAGCTCAGGCTGTAGTTACAGTAGTTAATCGTCGAAATGCAGAAAAACCAAAAACCAAGATTGTTGATGTCCACAATGGATAATCGCAATTATTGATCAATAAAAAAGCCTTCAGTACTTTAACGTATTGAAGGCTTTTTCTGTTTTAATCATCTTCGCCGGTATCAGCATCAAGTCCTGCCATTCTTCTGGCATTTCTCAACTGATGTCGATATACCAGACAAGTTGCCAGGAAGTATATTGCAGCTTGTATCCATAGTGCGTGATATTCTACAGCAGCTTCTGGAATAGTAGCTCCCATACTGTTGATTTTCAGGAAACCTCTTACTCCCCAGGTTGAAGGTATCAACCATCCGATGCTCTGCCATATACCAGGGATATTCGATAGTGGCCAAGATACACCGCATAGGAAGAGGAATGGTACAGAGGTAAATACCACCAGCAGCATTACATTTTCGCGATATCTTACTAAACATGATAACATCATGCCAAAGAATACACAACTCAATAGGTATGGCATCATAAAGAGGAATAGATCCCATACATCAGCCAACTGTACAAAGTGGAATAATCTTGGTACGGTCATCGTCAGATAAGTAGCTAGGATGCTGTATATCATCAGATAACATAATGCCTTGCCTGCTACAATTCGGAATACACCAGCGTAATGCTCGCTTACAGGTACCAATTCTTTATTTTTATTGGTCTCTCGTGCTGTACCAGCCAATAGACCGATACCTAATAGCAAGGTCTGCTGTATAATCAGCACCAATACACCTGGTAATACTGCATTGCCATATCCGGCTGTAGGGTTGAAAAGTGGTACTTCGTCAAAGTCGAGTGGCTTAGTGGTAATCTCATCGTCACGATCAGTGTAGTCTCTTGATTTTGAAATCTGTATATTTGAACCCATTTCGCTGGCCACCGCTTGTGCTGTCTGGTAGATGGCCTTATAAGTCAGCATCAGGCTCATATCGCAATAAACACCCACATGTGCCTGTTCTCCTCTGTTCAGATTCTTGTCGAATTCTGGCGGGAAATACAAAATGCCATGTACCTCTTGCTTGGCCACAAGGTCGCGTGCTTCCTCTATATTATCGCAGTAATAGGCAGCGCGTGCATCTGCAGCTGCATCAAATTTATCAATAAACTGGCGGCTTGATGCACTGTGCGACATATCAACTATGGCTGTAGGCACCTCGTGTACAGCTTCATTATTATATATCCATGAATAGAGTAGAGGATAACCCAATGGAACTATAATCATGAATAGCAGTGCACCCTCGTCTTTTACGACGTTGCGCATTTCCTGGGCCCAGATCCAACACATATCCTGGATACCCCTTGCTATCTTTCTGAATAAACTATTTAATATCATTTGTTCCTTGAATTATGGAATATATATATATTCTAGCATGGCTTTCTTGATGTTCCATATCGTGAGGATTGGGAGAGCTGCAAATAAAACCAAAGCTAATATATGCAATATGCTGTAATTGATAGGATAGCCATTGAATATGGTCATCTGATAGATCATATAGTAGTGACGCAGCGGGAATAGCTGAGCGATACCTTCAATGGCTCTGTCCATAGCAAATACTGGAAATGTAGCTCCACAGGCCGAGAAACTTACAACTGACCATAATGAGCATACACTCATTGACATACGCAGGGATGGAAGTAAGCCGAAGGCAAAGATGCCAAATCCTTGACAGGCTATTACGGCTAGGAATCCCGATAGCAAGATAGGTATTACTCCTCCTGGATGCGGGAAGTTCAGAATGCCGTATACATAGAATTCATAACCATAGAATATGATCAGGAATATCAGAGTCTGAGGCAATATCTTACCGAGTAAAGCGATGTATGCATTATTTCCAGCCATACCCATCCATTCTTTTGATCTACCAAACTTTAATTCTGTTCCAATAGAATAAGGTGTGATAAGGAAGATAAACAACATTAATATACCTGGTACCATTGTTGTGGAGAGGTAAATATTATAGTTGGAATATGGGTTACCTATCATGTGGAGATCTACGGCAATAGGTTGTAGAAATGTCGAGATTTCCTCTGGTCTCTTTCCTATAGCCGAAAGTTTTTGCATACCTACAGCTGCAGATCCTAGTGTCGAGATTGTCTTTAAATCTCTGAATAGCATACTTCCTGCTACGAGAGTTACATTGCTGTAGTAAAAAGAAATCTTAGGCTGCTTTGATGCCATCAGTGCACTTGTTGTGCCTTCTGGTATCCACATGTATGCATATATCTCATTTCGTTGCACTGCCTTTCGTGCATCATTTACATTGGCATATTTTGCTACCACTTTTGTCGTCTGAAAAGCATCCAGGTTTCTTATCAATGCTCTGGATGTCGAGGTGTTATCTTGATCAACTATGCCCACAGGCATATCGGTAGGAACACCTTCTTTCATCAAAGTGGTGAAAAAAATGATTACGATAATTGGGAATACGATCATGCAGAAACCATAAATGGCATTTCTGCGCATGATTCCCATTTCTCGCAATGCAATATGATATATTTGATTAAACATTAACTTCTGCGAAAGAATTTATTTCTTTACGATTAATGACATACCTGGGCGAAGACCCTCAAGTTTGGTAACTGGACGAGCTTTGATAGCAAAAGTCTTGCGGTCGTAGTCGCCAGTCGACTTAGTTGCTTTCCACGCTGCATACGATCCTTCATCCTTAACATAGAATACCTTCATTTGGATATCCTTATTGAACGCTGGTACGTATGCTGTAAATGTATTATTCATCATCAGTCCTTCATCTTTCATGCGGTCCTCGCGGATATTGAAAGTTCCCCACATGTCACTGAGGATAGAAATGCTCATGATAGGAGACCCCAGTCCTACGAGCTCGCCTACTTTAGGATATACATTGCTTACTTCGCCTTCTACTTGAGCTACCTGTACGGTTTCTTTCAGCAGTGAAGATACTACTTTAACGGCTTTCTGTGCAGCCTGGGCATTCTTGGCAGCAATTTGCTTTTCCTGTGCTCTTGCACCCGACTTAGCCAACTCGTACTGGCTCTGAGCTGCAATTACTTGAGCTTCAGTAGCCTTATAGGCTGCAAATGCTTCATCGCGCTTCTGTCCGCTCATTACGCCCTCGTCATACAGATTCTGCATACGGGTATAAGTCTTCTTGGCAATCTCTGCTGCTGCAAGAGCTTGCTGGTATAGTTGATAAGCACCCTGAATTTGCTCCTTTCGTGCACCTGCATCGGTCAGGTCTTGTACGGCTTTGGCAGCTTCTCCTGTAGCTTCTGCCACCTGCTTCTGTGCATCAATCTCTGGTACTTCAAGGATAGCAAGTGTATCGCCTACATGTACGTAGTCACCTTCCTTTACTCGTAATTCAACCACACGTCCTGGCAATTTACAAGAAACTCTATATTCGCTTACTTCTACTTCGCCTTGTATGGTTTCATCTTCCTTAGGTATCGAGAAGAATCCGATGATACCTACAATTACTACTACTGCCGCAAATGCAATGACGGCCAGTAGGATGTTATTATGTTGTGATTTTGCTGACATGATCTTTCTTGTTTTTCGTTGTTTGTTTTAGTGTTAATTTCCTAAGGTTCCTAGGGCCTTCGACAGGCCTGCCTGTGAGAGTTTCATATCTACTTGTGCATCAATAAGCTGGCTCTGAGCCTTCTGCCATGCAGTTTGTGCAGCAAGCACCTCTGTCGACTGCATTACTCCTTCACGGAATCCTACATTCGCACATCTCAGGTTTTCCTCTGCGCTCTTGATATTCTGCTTGGCCATGACTAGTCTCTTTTGTGCCTCTTTTACTTTAAAGCGGCTTTGGCTTACTTGAAGCTGAATCTTTTCGCGTGCATCGCTTAGTTGCATCTGTGCGATATTAACAGCTGCTTTTGTAGCGCGTACTTTATAAGTTCCCTCAAACCAGTTCCATACAGGTATCTGTACCATGATGCCTACATTCCATGTGCCTCCAAACTTACGCTGAAAACCATTATAGACATTTGGATTTGAAACGATATATCCACCTGTTAGAGCGACATGTGGCAGATAAGCAGCTCTTACCAGTTTGGTAGTCTGTTCGCTGATTTCTGCAGCATGCTCCAGCATCTTGATTTCCGGCCTGTAATTTGCGGCATCATCATTACTGTCAGTAGCATATAGAGTCTCTGAAAGTTCTTTAGAATTCTCATCGGCCAGTGTGATATCTTCTTCCAGTGGAAGTCCGCAGAGCTGACATAGCGCCATCTTGGCGAGCGACAATCCGTCTTCAACCTGCATTACCTGCATCTCGGCTTCATTTACCTTTACGTCAACCTTCAGTCCGTCTGCTCTGGTAGCTACACCTTGCTTGATCATCTTGTAAACATCAGTATCCAGTTTCTTGATTAGATCGCGATAGCTGGTAGCCAGTTTCTGCTTTTGCTTGAGTGATACTACTGTCCAGTATATCTGGTCGATGCTGTAAATAGTAGATTGCTGTTGAAGGTCGAGATCACTGTTGGCAATGCTCTCGCCGATATCAGCTATCTTGTTGGCTGCAGCAATAGCTCCACCCATGAAAATTGGCTGGCGTACCATTACAGCACCCGACCATACGTTACGGGTATCTGTATCAAGTGCATCTACAATCTTTTGTCCCATTTGGTTTCCAGTCTGAGCGAAAGTCTGACCTAGAGTTTGGCCCAGAGAGCCAAACTGGCTTAACTGCTGCCCCATCTGTTGTGCAGTCTGTGGACTTATTGCTCCTGCCTTCACCATGTTGGTGAGAATCTCGTTAAAGCCAGCCTGCAATGGCTGAAGGCTCTGTCCGATACCTGATAACGTAGGCGCTCCCGATGCTACCATGTTAGTACCAAGATTGCTGAGCTCACTTTTTTGGGCATCGCTCAAAAGGGATACCTCATTGCTGAAAAATTGGTATCCGCCTATGGCATCTACTTTAGGCAGATACTTAGTACGGGCAGCCTTTCGAGTATTATAAGCTACCTCTTTCTTAAGTTTCGACACGTTGAACTGCTTGTTATTTCTCAGTGCCAGTGCTCTGCAGCTGTCGAGCGATAGTACGCTTTGAGCTTCAACCGGCAATAAGGCGGCAGTCAAAATGGCGATGGATAATAATTTCTTCATCAAAAGAATCTTTTTACATCTAATATATATAACTGCAAAATTACAAGTTTTCTCAGTAGAGTGCAAATTAAATTGTCCTATATTTCCTTCAACTTCCAAAAATTAGCAATTTTAGGGAAAAATAGAACAATATTAATCTAAAATATGTTTATTAATCAAGTGAATTCTAGCTATTTACTAAAATCCTTTCACATTTTCTTCAATCGCATTCTCTTTTACAATAATCTCTATACCACTCCGTTAGTTTTATATGAGAAAATTAATTTTGCTTTTTGTGTTAATCTCTTTGCATCTTGTAGCAAAGGCACAGTCGGATAGCACTCGCCATGTAGTATTGCTTCAGACCACGATGGGCGACATCAAAATCGAATTGTACAATGAAACACCTATTCATCGTGATAATTTTCTGAAACTTATTAGCAAGGGAAAACTCGATAGTATTCTTTTTCATCGCGTTATTGATGGATTTATGATCCAGTCGGGTGATCCACACAGTAAAGTGGCTAAACCTGGAGAATTTCTAGGACTTCATCAGGAAGGCAAAGAAATTCCTGCTGAAATCCTATATCCTAAATTCTGGCATAAACGAGGCGCATTGGCTGCAGCTCGTCAGCCTGATGAAACCAATCCTGATCGTAAATCTTCTGGCTCTCAATTCTATTTGGTATATGGTAAAAGATGGAGAGATAGTGAGTTGGATGATGTGCAGAAAACTCTTGATACCCTTACGGCAGGTAAGGTAAAACTTACTCCTGAAATACGCGAGGCATATTATAAGAAAGGGGGATATCCATATCTTGATGGCCAGTATACAGTCTTTGGCGAAACGATTGAAGGTCTGGATGTAATCAAGCAAATCAACTGGGTTGAAGTAGATAAAAATAAGCGACCTCTACAGGATGTAAGAATCTTAAAGGCTGTTATTTTAAAATAGTAAAATTCTTAACATGAAAAGAATCGTACAATCAGTATTCTTGATTTTCTTCCTTCTGATGTCATTGTCGATGACCGCTCAGAATATCAATCGGCCAAAGGTTGCTTTAGTATTGGGAGGTGGCGGTGCTAAAGGTGCTGCCGAAATTGGCGCCTTGAAATATATCGAAGAGTCGGGGGTAAAGATAGATTATGTGGTAGGTACCAGCATTGGTGCTATTATAGGTTCGCTCTATGCCAATGGTTATACTGTCGACCAGCTAAGATATCTCATTACATCTCAAAATTATTTAGAGATGGCTGCCAAGCCTCGTGCCGTGGAGCAACTGCTTGACTCTCTGTTACATGTCGATGATAATATAGACTTCGATTCCCTGAAGATCCCTTTCAGATGTGTGGCAGCCACAGTTCCTACAATGACAGAGGTTGTGCTGAGTAAAGGCAATTTGGTGAAGGCTGTGCGCGCAAGTGCTGCTCTTCCAGGGGTGTTCAAACCTGTATATTTTGATGGAAAATTACTGATGGATGGTGGTGTGAAGAATAATCTTCCTGTTGATGTTGCTCGCGCGATGGGAGCAGATATCGTTATTGCAATCGACCTGAATCAGAAAAATTACATAGCTGCCGAAGATATCCCCGCTAAATATTATAAGCGTGTGAAAATCAATAATTTCGAAGATTTGAAAAATGGTGCCGATTGGTTAATATCCCAGCCAGGTCTTGCCAAATATAAGGATAATAAAGCATCGGCCGATGTATATATTCATCCTAAATTGAAGGATTACAATGTAATGAGTTTTCGTTCATCCCAGCTTTACGATATGCTCAAGCTAGGTGAGAAAGCTGGAAAGAAAGCGTTAAGCAAACTAAAGAAAATCAAGAAGTTACAGGTTGGAAAATAAATCCTTATGGGTAATTTTACTCTCCATTTCTAATAAGAATCTTTTAGTCTCCATGCCACCAGCATATCCTGTAAGACTATGATTACTTCCGATAATGCGATGGCAAGGTACTAGGATAGAAATTGCATTTGCACCACAGGCAGTGCCCACAGCTCTTACAGCATGGGCATTGCCTGTTTTTTTTGCTAGCCAAGCGTAAGTTTTCGTCTCTCCATAAGCAATCTCCATCAATCCCTTCCATACTTTTTGCTGAAAGTCTGTTCCGGAAAATATAAAAGGAATATCAAAAGAAGTTATTTGACCTGCAAAATATTGGTCAAGTAAACTTGCTACAAGTTGGGTAGCTTCCGAAGGAGAATCAAAAAAATCAGTATGTAAATACTTGCTTACCCGCTTCTTGATGGCCGAAAGTCGTGGTTCGTTTGTCCAGTCACAAAGACATATTTTCCCTTCGAAACTGCCGATTAGCAGCTCTCCACATGGTGATTGATATGTTTGGCTATATATCATATTGCAAAGATATAGATAATTTCTGGTTTGTTACGTAAAAGCAAGACACTTTTTTAAAAATCATTCACCTTTTTAGATAAATTTTTGACTACGCGGATTCAACAAGCAAGTGCAATTGCTAATTATTTGATATTATCTCTTTCGTCATTTAGGATATCAGCTACCGTAACAACCAACAGTTCTCCGATAGAGTCCAGGTCGTTTTTCCTTTCCCAAGTTTTCTGCTCGTCGTTTTCCAAGCATGATTTGGTATACAGTTCCTCAGCTTTGTTATATTGTTGGAGGATGTTGTTGAGTTTATTAAAATTTTCTTTTTTCATATTTCAACTAGAATTCATTGCAAAGATAGTTGATTATAGCTAAACCTGTGCATATTCGGTCATCTTTTTGGTAAAACACTCATTTGGTGAAACGAACGATAGCTTTTTTCGAGGTCTAGAGTTAATCTTATCTTGAATACTCTTTATTTGATCATCACTGAAATCTTTAAATGACATACCCTTAGGGATGTATTGCCGGACAAGTCCGTTCGCATTTTCTATAGCACCTTTCTGCCATGATGAATAAGGGTCAGTGAAGTACACATTAGTTCCGATTGCTTTCGATATCTTTTTGTGTGCAGCGAATTCACTACCATTATCTGTTGTTATAGAGTGTATACAGTCCTTGAATGGTTTCAGCATCCTTATGACTGTATTCGCTAATTCTGCAGAATCTTTCCCGTGTTTAAGTTTCTTCATGAACAGTCTATTGGTACTTCTTTCAACAAGAGTCACAATTGCTTGCTGATTATTTGGCCCGACAATAGTATCCATTTCAAAGTCACCAAATCTCTTTCCATCAGCCTCTTCTGGTCTTTCTTCTATGCCGACTCTGTCTGGAATATGCTGTCTTCCAGCTGCACCTACAGGTCTATTCCTATGCTTAAGTCTATGTCTGAGATATGTGAACAGAGAGCCTCTATTACGCTTGTCGATCCTTATTTTTTTGTATATTGTCTCATGTGAGATCTTAAAACCGGCTTTTGCAAGATATCCAGAAATTTGTTCTGGTGACCATTGATCATTTATCAGATGTCGCCAGACCTCATCCCATATAACCTTGCTGATGGCATGATTTCCAGGAGCCTTGCTGTTGCGTTTGCAAGCCTGTTTATGGGCAATATCCCATTTATACACTCCACGCTGGCTCGAGTTTCGTTTCAACTCGCGCGTAACTGTTGACGGATGGACTCCTATAGCCTCTGCAATTGATTTCTTTGAGCATTTCTTTTGCAGTAATACAGAAATTGTGTACCTTTGCTCAGAGGTTAATTGTTTGTACTTCACAATGCAAAATTAATTAATCTTAGGGAGACTTCGGTCTCCC
>REGX01087703.1_pt1 | contig 21539 bp, 11 predicted proteins | sample 2276321 | NCBI WGS metagenome assembly REGX01 (sample SAMN08335021, study PRJNA423103) | bovine gut metagenome | biome: bovine gut metagenome; feature: rumen; material: feed digesta; isolation source: rumen digesta from from 15 high feed efficiency cows and 15 low feed... | host: Bos taurus ... | reverse complement strand
GGGAAGCTCGAGAACTGAGCTATAAACAGAAGAACTGGCAGAAGGTTAATATGGTAGCTGAAGGTATTAAAGATGGCAAAGTCGTATGCACAATGAAGCGTATGCCATCACGTCGCAGCAACAAATTGCGCCTCTATGTAGACGGGATGGGCAAGAAACTGGTAGCTGACGGTTCAGACTTTGTAGTTGTCGTATGTGAAGTAACAGATGATAATGGAAATGTTCATCGTCTGGCCAAGGATAATATCCGTTTCACCATCTCTGGCGAAGGAAAAATTATTGGTGATCATGACAATATCAACGCTAATCCAAGAGCAGTAGAATGGGGAAGTGCTCCTATCTTGGTACGCTCGACAAGAAAAGCTGGCAAGATCAAGATTCATGCAGAAGTACTATTCCCAGGACTTCATGCTCCAGAACCTGCAGATATCGAAATAGAATCCATACCATACGAAGGTAAGTTTTGCTTTCTACAGCAAAAAGTTGATAGAATGTCGATAAATAATGCTGTTGTAAAAAATGAGGAAAAAGTAAAAGTCTCTGATTCTGAACGAGATGCGTTACTACAAGAAGTAATCGACCAACAAGCGGATTTTGGTATTTCAAAATAATTGTGTATATTTGCAGCGAATATGAGAAAAATGCTGGCGATAATATTAACTTTAATGTGTATACAGGTGATGGCAGAATCATCGGTATATTCAGATTATATCGTACAGCATTATACTGAAGATGAAGGCTTGCCAAACAATATTGTCAATTCATCATTGAAGACAAAAGATGGATTCTTATGGTTTGGCACCTGGTATGGCCTTTGCAGATTTGATGGTTCTCATTTTCAGCATTTTAGCAATACTTATTCGTTTACGTCCGATCAGCCACCACGCAAAGTGGAGACTATGGTAGAAGATGGTAATGGCAATATCTGGATCAAGACTATAGACTGGAAAGTATCGCTATTCGTAAAGCAGGAAGAAAGATTTGAGGATATCTTTGATGAATTAAAATCGTACTCCCGTAATCTACAGATCATTAAGATACAGAGCGACGGTCATGGCCATGTGCTGATGCTGACCAAGGATAAAAATCTATTGGTAGGATATTCAACTGCTGAAGGGAAGATCCTAATCAGACAGATAGCCAGTAGCAAGGGGCATGTAAATAATTTCAATTATCAATTGAATTCTAGCTTTGTAGATATCAAGAATGGTTTTGCCAGCTATGTTGGAGATGACTATAAAATATATGCCATACCAGTAGCAGCCAAAAAACAGTATAATAAAGAATACTGGAATAATTATTTCCAAAATAAAGCCAAGACAGAAGATATACTCTATGCCCGTTTCCCAAATAAACTGTTTACCAATATTACAGATAGAAATATCTGTAAGACAAAGAACCATGGTACCTTTTATCTGACTCAGAGTGGAGAGGTATTCCGTGAATTCAAAGGCGTAATAGAACCTTTGAAATCACTGTCGGATAAGCCACTTAAATATCTGAGTATGACCTATGATCAGGTAAACGATATGCTTTGGCTTACAACAAGTAATGATGGTATATATAGTATCGTTTTCCCTCTTCATCAATTTAGTCTCTACACTCTTCCATTTTCAGAGAGTAATGGTGTGCGTTCATTATTCCAGATGGAAAACGGAGATGTATGGGTTGGAGACAGAAATAAGAATCTATATATCCTTGATGGTAATACAGGCAGAGTAAAAAATACACTCTCGTATAGTCAGTATCATATTGGTAGTGTCTATTTTATCATGAAAGACAGCCGAGGTCGTATCTGGCTGTCGACCAAGGGCGATGGAGTTACGGTAGCAATAGCAGACAAGAGTCAGCCATCAGGCTATCGCTTTAGCCATTACAAGCATGATGCCAAGGAAAAGTCATCGCTCAGCGGTAATAATGTATATGTAACCTATGAAGACAGCTATCATAGAATATGGATAGGAACACTTGACTGTGGACTGAATCTGGTGCATGAGCAGAATAATACAATCTCATTCCTCAATAAATACAATGGAATGAAAGGTTATCCTGGCTATGGTCTCTATATGGAAGTAAGAAATATGGTGGAAGATAAAAACCATCGTATGTTGGTAGGTACAATAGATGGTCTGATGTCGTTTGATACACATTTCAAACATCTGAAAGACCTGAAGATAGAAACCTATCGTCAGACAGAGGCAAATACACTGGCCAATGCAGATATCTATGCCCTCTACAAAGATCAGAAACAGAATGTCTGGGTATGTACCTTTGGTGGAGGCTTGGCAAGAATAGATGGATTTGATGCGGAAAAACGTTATCCGATATTCCAACCTGTAGGCAGGAAAGAAGGATTGCAGAATGACGTAATCATCTCTATACTAGAGGATCGCCATGGACAATTATGGTTGGGTAATTCGCGCGGATTATCAGTTTTCAATCGCTCAACCGACAGAATACGCAATTTTGACAAGACTGATGGTTTTCCTAATATCTCAATGGAAGAAACCTCCTCTCTACTAAATAAAAATGGTGATATCTGGCTGGGAGCTAAAGAAGGAATATTGGTATTTAATCCATCTAGATTGAGTTCTCATCACGTAAAATATCCTGTTTATATAGTAGGTTGCACGATTAATAACCAGGATATTCGCATCATGAATAATGATTCTGTTTTTGGTAAAAGTATCACCTATACTAAGTATCTGGAACTGAATCATAACCAGAATATGTTTACCCTTGAATTTGCTGCACTCAACTATGCCAGCAAAAAACATATCTCGTATAGATATAAACTCGAGGGATTTGATAATGACTGGCACTACAGTGGCACCAACAGAATAGCATCGTACACTAATGTATCGCCAGGAACTTATACATTTATCGTAGAAGCCATGGATGCATCAAGTCCTGGTACACAGCATATTTGTAAACTGGAAATAAGGATATTGCCGCCATGGTGGGCTACTTGGTGGGCATACACTCTATACGCAATTCTGCTAATAACCTTGCTGTACTTTACTGCAAGATATGCCCGTTATCAGTTGAGATTGAAAAATGATCTTTATATCCAAACAAAGATTTCGGAATTCAAGCGTCAATATGGTATGGAGCAGGAAGATGCAGGATTTCTAAATCAGATCAAAGAGATAATCGATAAAAATCTTGATAATCAGGATTTCGATATAGGAACCATCGCCCAAACAATGGGAATGAGTAGAAGTGCATTCTTTAAGCGATTAAAATCGATAACCGGACAGTCGCCATCTGAAATGGTGAAAGACCATAAACTTTCTCATGCGATGGATATGCTGAAAAATACAGATTTGAGCATCAGTGCAGTTGCTTATCAATCTGGATTTAGTGATGTCGGCTATTTTGGTAAATGTTTTAGAAAAAAATATGGAATGAGTGCGAGAGACTTTAAAAAGCAATCATAATTTTTGTGTAATTTAAAAAAAATACTTAATTTTGTGATTACAAAGCTTAAAAACTAACGTCTCATAAGTATTAGTGTAACTAGAGTTTAAACCTAAAAGCATGAAAATTAGAGCAATAGAATTGTTCTGTTTGGTGTGTCTAATAGCATGGCCTAAGCAAATTTTTGCAGAACAGAAACCTAAGCGTTATCAAGTCGCTGCGTGTGATTGGATGATGCTAAAACGTCAGAAGCTTGGGGAATTCAAGCTTGCTAAAGATATACACCTTGATGGTGTAGAACTTGATATGGGCGGCCTTGGAAAACGCGTATTATTTGATAATAAATTAAGAGAACCAGAACAGGCTGAAAAATTCCGTCGAACGGCAGATAGTCTTGGCATTCAAGTACCATCAGTTGCTATGAGCGGTTTTTTCGCACAGAATTTTATCACACGTGATAATTATAAAGATCTGATATCAGACTGTTTTGCCACCATGCGAATTTTTGGGAGCAAAGTGGCATTTCTACCATTAGGCGGAAGTGGCAAAGAGTGGAAAGAAAAAGGTGCACAACAAGATTCTTTAGTTGCCCGTCTGCATGTAGTAGGCGAAATGGCAGTAAAAGAAGGTGTGGTGATCGGAATTCGTACTGCCATGGATGCTCAGTCAAGTAAAAACCTATTAAAGCAAATTAAAAGTAACGGAATTAAAATCTACTATAATTTCCAGGATGCGGCTGATAATGGCCGTGATATCTGCAAGGAACTTCGCATATTAGGAAAAAAGCGAATAGCACAAATCCATGTATCTAATACCGATGCAAAGCTTCTTAAGGATGATCCTGAAATAGATATGCCCAAGATCAAGAAAACACTTGATAAAATAGGGTATACGGGATGGCTTGTAATCGAACGAAGTAGAGATGCAAGCAAAGTACGAGATGTAAAATACAATTTTGGAAATAATGCAGATTATCTGCATTCTATTTTTAAGCCAGAATAAATTAATATGTTAAACTTAATAGATTCAATTATGAAAGGAAATCATTTCATTACACGACGCGAGCTCGGTGGTGTCGCTATGGCAGCGATAGCAACGATGTTCTTTGGGTCATGTGCTGTTGATGGCTTCGACGAAAATGAGAAGTATTCGAGTGGCGTAAGCGATACTCAGTTGGCTTCTCCTTCTGCCGATGGCATTACTATTACAGCAAGTGCAGATGGTAGTACACAGACTATCTCATGGCCTGTTGTATTCGGTGCAGGTGGTTACCAGGTATCATTCTATGATGCCTCTAACGAAGCTAAACCTATTATCGCAGACAGTGTGGTACACAGAAACCAGATCATTGTAGAGCGTGAGGAGGATATGAACTACAAAATTGCCGTGAAAGCACTAGGAAATGCAGAGTTGAACAATACTGATGCAGCAGAAGCTTCTTCAAAAGAGTTCAGCACATTTACTCCTACATTTGCAGAAATCCCAGAAGGAGATCTCTATGAATATTTCACTAATAATCCTGTACCAGATGAGGCATTAACTTCAAATTTGAAGTATAACCTTGTTCCTGGTGGAAATTATACAATGTCTCAGCCTATTGACTTTGAAGGTCACAATGTTACGCTGAGATGCTCTGATGTAAATAATCGTCCTAATGTTAAGTTGGCTGTAGATTCTAAATTTAAGACTTATGCAGGTCTTACATTGAGAAACTTGGTGATTGACTGTAGCGAGACTTCTGATTTCATAGTTCTTGATAAGGAACCAAATGAAGGAATTAAGGTTGAATCTGGTGAATATGTTATCAATCAGCCTATTTCTGTAGTAGGAAGCTATGTAAAAGGAATCACTGGTCGTTTTATCTATGATAGTGGTATTAAGTATGCGCTTGCCAACTTTGTAGTATCTAATAGTATTATCGAGGTTGAGGAACATTCTGATCTTCTTCTTTCTTTCAAGAAGTCTATTCCAATTAATATGGTATTCAAGAAATCTACTTTCTGGAGCAAGACTCAGAATAGCGGATATTGGGCACAGATTCATGGAAATGAACCAAAGAAGGTTACTGGTTTTACAGAAGGTACTTTCTCATTTGATCATAGTACTTTTGTAAATCTTGCTTATAGCAAGCAGTTTATTAATACAAATACATTGAAGGGTAGAGCTAGTCTTAAGCTTTATTTCGATAGCAGCATTTTTGTTGACTGTGGTAAGGGCGAAATTATGAACCGTATTACTAACGGTACTAGCCAGTTCTCTAAAGCTTCTAATAATACTTATTGGTATAATGGTGCAATTGCTAACGAGAAATATGATACTAATGTATTGACAACTGACCCAGGTTTTGCTGATCCTGCAAACGGAAACTTTACTATTAGTGGTGCAGAACAGTTGGCAAAGAAGACTGGTGACCCACGTTGGATACCTTAAGCGAATTCGTATAACCTAAAAGAATCTTATAATGAAAAGAAAATATATTAAATCCATAGCTTTTGGCTTGGCTTTGTCTTGCGCAATTCCAGCCATGGCACAGAACGAGCACACTTATACAGGTCGTGTCGTTGATGGACATGGTGATCCTGTAATTGGTGCTACAGTACGTGTGCCAGGTACAAGTATCGCTACAGTTACCGACCTTGATGGTAACTATCGTCTTGTAGCTCCTTCAGGTCGTAATCTTACAGTATCATATATCGGTTATAAGGATATGCCTACTGAAGGTGGTACTGTTAAACTTATTGATGCAGATACTGATTTGAACGAAGTTGTAGTTGTTGGTTATGGTCAACAGAAGAAAGCTCACTTGACTGGTTCTGTTGAAACTATTGCAACTGAGGATATCTCAGACCTTGCAAATGGTGGCCTTGCTAGCACACTTTCTGGTTTAGTAAATGGTATGAGTATCAGTGGAGGTGATGGCCGCCCTGGTGAGAATGCTACAATTTCTATTCGTGGTGTGAATTCACTTGCAGCTATTGGTTCTACAGCCCAACAACCATTGTTTGTTATTGATGGTTATATCTATCCAAATGATATCAAAATTGGTAATAATACAGAAAACCTAGGAGCTCAAGCATTTAATAATCTTGATGCATCTGAAATTGAGAATATTTCAGTCTTGAAGGATGCTAGTGCAGCCGTTTATGGTGCTCGTGGTGCTAATGGTGTTATCCTTGTAACAACAAAGAAAGGTCAACTTGGTGCTCCTAGAATCTCTTATAATGGAAGTTTTGGTTTTACTGATGCTGTAGCAACTCCAAAAATGTTGAATTCATATGAGTATGGTCGTCTTTGGAATGCAGTTCAGGCTGCAGACCCAACTAATACTTCTTTGAATCACACAACAGATTTATTCCAGGCAGATGAACTTGAGGCAATGAAGAACCTTAACTACAACCTGCTCGATAAATATTGGAAGACTGGTGTTACACAGAAGCATGGTGTAAATATAAGTGGTGCAAGTGAACGTGCAAGCTATTTTGCAGGTGTAAGCTACTTCGATCAGGATGGTAATTTGGGTAAACTGGATTACAATCGTTGGAATTATCGTGCTGGTGTAGATGTAAAGATCAGTAAGTGGTTAGGTGCTGGTCTTACTGTAAGTGGAGACTATGGAAAGAAGACTACACCAAATGTTAAGGTTGGTGGTTCTAGTGCAGAAAAGCAGTACAACTTGATTCTTACCCATCCAACTTATGTTCCTGAGTATATTGGCGATAATGGTGAGTATGGTGTAATAAATACAGGTACTTCTAATAATTTCAAGATAAACCAGAATCAAAATTATAACTATAGTGTTCTTCAGAATAATGGTGACTATTCAAAGAACATGACATCAAATCTAAATCTTAGTGGAAACTTGTCGTACGATTTTGGCTGGAGCAAGGTTCTGAAAGGATTGAAGTTAAGATTTAATTATAGCAAGAGTATCAATAATACAAAGACTAACGAATATGGTACTCAATATACATTGTACTCAATGAGTAGACGATATGGTAGTGGCAGTCACTTGTTTACTCCTGTATCTGCTGACGATGAGAACTTGTATACAGAAAACAATTTAGTTGCTTCAACAGTAGATAATGGTAACTATTTGGCTCGTACTACAACACGTACAGATAATTATCAGATAAACTTTACTGTTCAATATGCTCGTGAATTTGGTAAGCATAGTGTTCAGGCATTGTATTCTGTAGAAAAATCAAAAGCAGAGAGTGAATATCTGACAGGTTCAGTTACTAACCCTTATGAGTTTACTACAGGTCAGAGTAACTCAACTAATGATGGAACTCAGACAACAGTATTTACTCGTGCAGAAACTGCTGACCTTTCATATATTGGCCGATTAAACTATGCTTATGCAGATAAGTATCTTTTGGAATTGTTGCTACGTGCAGATGCCTCTCAGAAATTTGCTCCAGAAAACAAGTGGGGTTATTTCCCTGCTGTAAGTGCTGGATATGTTGTTTCTGAGGAAAAATGGTTCCGTGAGGCTCTTCCTTGGTGGGATTTCATGAAACTTCGTGCATCTTGGGGTATGACAGGTCGTGATAATACTACTGCTTTCCAGTGGATGCAGGTTTATAATCTTGATAAGAACCGCGGTACTGTATTTGGAAACTATACTACAGATTCAAGTAACCGTATTACTATCAACAAGAATACTTCTGCTGTAAACAGAGAAATTACTTGGGATAAGTCTAATAAACTTAATATTGGTTTGGATTCAAGATTCTTGAACCAGCGTTTAAGTGTCACATTTGATGCTTATTTAGAGAATAATACAGATATCCTTCTTAGAAAAACTGCTAATATTGCCTCAACTATTGGTACTCAGACAGCTAGTTTGAACTATGGTAAGATTCGCAACTGGGGTTATGAGTTGAGTCTTAACTGGCATGATAAGATAGGCAAGGATTTCAAGTACAAAATTGGCTTGAATACTGGTTATTCTGATAATAAAGTTCTTGCTATGGACTGGGCTACTGACTATCTATATCGCCAGATTGGCTATGGAGATCGTACCGATAATGGTCTTTGGGGTATGCAGTGCTTAGGTATGTTCCGTACATACGAGCAGATTGATGAGTATTTTGCAAAGAACAACATTACTTCTTATATGGGTTATTCAAAGGATCAGGTTAAGCCAGGTATGTTGATCTATAAAGATGTACGTGGTGCTCAGCAGGCTGATGGTACATATGCTGGTCCTGATGGTATTGTTGATGCAGAAAACGATCAGGTAGAACTTGGTCATCGCAACAATATCTATGGCTTCACAATGAATCTTGGTGCTGAATACAAGGGCTTATCTTTAAATGCTCAGTTTAACGCTAACTGGGGTGGATATACCTGCATCCAGGGTGCTGCTATTAGTGGCTCTAATTTGGAGTATACTAATATGCCTTCTTTCTGGAATGTTGATAATATGTATTCTTATCAGGATGTATATGATGGTTCTGCTAACTTGGTTGTAGCTGCTAACAGAAACGCTCTTTATCCTAACTTGAAGTATTATTCTGTTAACTCTGTTGCTTCTTCTTTCTGGAGAGTAAGTGCAGCTCGTGTAGCTTTAAATCGTTTGACACTCGCTTATAGTATTCCAAAACTTTGGTTGACTAAGCTTGGTATTGGTGTTCAGAGCTTCCGTATTAATGTAACTGGTCAGAACTTGATCAACTTCTATAACCCATACCCAGATAGCTTCTATAGTGCTTATGCTGGTAACTATGGTAGTTATCCTAATTTGCGCAAGTGGACTGTTGGTGTAAACGTTACATTCTAATCTAATAAGGAAATAAAATGAAAAATGTATTTAAATATATAGGAGTCGGACTTGTTGGCGTTGTCGCTTTGTCATCTTGTAGTGATGATTTCATTGATAATATCAAGAACTACGATAATGTTAATGTCGATATCTATAATTATGAAAGTGGAGTAAATGGTCGATTAAATGACCTATATTCTTGGTCTCTGCCAGATGTAAATAATACTTCTTTGGCATGGAAATCTCCTTCAGCTGGTACCAATGATGACTTTGGTAAAGCTTCTGAGGAATATTCTGGTTTCAGTACCTTCCTTGATCCTGAGAATGAATTGAATACAATGTCTTCTACTAATTCTGTAGTTGATATGTTTATGGGGGATAAGAGCAATATCCAGGCATCTGTTTATGGCCGTATCCGTAATATCAATGATTTCATTGAAAATGTGGAGAAAGGTGGATGCTCTGAGGCAGTTAAGCAGAAGGCTTTAGGTCAGGCTCATTTCTTCCGTGCTTGGTGCTACTATTTGTTGTTCAATTGGTATGGTGGCGTGCCAATAGTTGATGAGGTTCAAGATCCTGTTGAAGGTTTCTATACTCCTCGTTCATCTGCTAGGGCTGTCAAGGATTTCATCATTAGCGAACTTGATCAATCTGCTCAGATGCTTGCTCCATATACAATGAATGGTGGATGGGAAAGTTCTAGTGATTGGGGTCGAGTAACTACAGGTACAGCTCTTGCTTTGAAGGGTCGTGTTCTTGTATTGTGGGCAAGTCCTTTATTCAATCGTGCTGGTGACCAGAGCCGTTATACTTCTGCATACAACACAATGAAAGCAGAACTTGATTCAATCAAGGCTTGTGGTTATGATTTGTACTCAACATCAAGCAATGTTAATGCAAGTGACTTTGCTGCAATGTTTACTCAGACAGCAAAGAACCCAGAGGCAGTATTTGTAACTCTTTATAATAATGTTGCTGGTGATGGTCTTGATAATCAGAAGAATAACTCTTGGGAACGTTGGATTCGTCCAAAGAATACAACAGGTTCTGGTTTTAATGCTTCTGCACGTGAGGTAGATATCTTCCCTATGTCTGACGGTAAGATTCCTGCAAGTGCTGGTACATACACCAAACTTCAGACTTCTTCTGTAGATTATGATGAAAATGTACCATTCGTAAATCGTGATCCTCGTTTCTATCGTACCTTTGCTTTCCCTGGCTTCCGTTGGGCTTATACTGGTAATGCTAGCAATTCAGTAAGTATCTATCCTTCTGATGGATCTAGTTATGTACTTTGGAACTACTGCTGGTATTCTACTGCAAGCAATAACGATCCTGAAAGTACTGATAACTATTTTGCTGATGGTTTGCTAAATAATGGTAAGAGTGGAGTGTATGTACGTAAAAAGAGTGATGATCTTGACGTAAACAAGAATTCTCTTTATACTCTTACTGATATTATTCCTGCAAATGGTTTGTTTGCATATTCTGGAGCTCAACATATGGAAATACGCTTTGCTGAAGTTCTTCTGAATCTTGCTGAGGCTGCATGTGGTGCAGGTCAGATGGGTGAAGCAGTTGAGTTGATCAAGCAGGTTCGTACACGTGCTGGTTATAGTGGCGATTGTGGCCTTCAGGAGAACCTTGTTTCTGATCAGGCTGCTTGTATGAGTGCTATTCTTTACGAGCGTCAGATTGAGTTTGCATACGAAGGTAAGCGTTACTATGATCTTCGTCGTTGGTTGCTTTATGATGGTGGTGCAAACTTTGCTTCAATCCAGGGCTGTCCTGAGGATTGGAAACTTACTGGTTGGAATGGTAATACATGTAGCTGGTTAGGTTTTGCTCAATTGAATGGTACACGTCGTGAGAATATGGTATTCAGCATTAATGATAACTATGGTGGTGTAGTTGTTGGTGGTACAACAAGAGAAAGCGACCCTCTCTATACTGCAGCTTTGAATGAAATGGTAGAGGAACAGGGAGTATCTGCTTCTGAAATTACAGCCAACAATGATTACTACACAATTATCAACAAGAAACGTGGTGATATTGTTGATTTGCGTAAGGCAGATCTTGCATCTCAGACAGAAAAACTTGCTAGCTGGTATAAGGGTCACTTAGTTCGTCAGAACAAGAAGGGTGACAAGTATGATTCTAGTCATAACCCACTTTATATCAACTTCCGTCCTAACTATTACTTCTTAGGATTTACTGAAGGAGCTTCTATTGCAAACCCTCAGTTGCCTCAGACAATTGGATGGCAGAATTATAATGAAGGTGGTGCAATGGGTACATTTGATCCATTAGCTGATTAATATTATTCAGCTTCTTAAATATTTTCGAGGGAAATAGTAATAAATTACTATTTCCCTCGTTTTTTATATAAAGCTAGACCTATTAGTTTTAATCGCGACTAATGACGATTTTATATCGTTTTCTAATAATTATCTAATATCAATACTAAGTATTATGAAAAAAACTTTTACTCTTGTAACGGCTACCTTGTTGGCTTTTAGTGCTAATGCTCAAGAAATTTGGAGTGTTGCTGATCATGTTACCGATCTTGAAACTCAGGAACAAACTATTAAAGCTACCGATCATGTAACAGTCAAGATTGCTTCTTTTCTTAATGAAAAAGACAAGCAAGATGAAGCTAAAGCATGGGAACTTTCTGGTGATGCAACAACAAATACTGCTTTGAATACTGCTGATTGTGATACAAAATTTACCTCATTTCTAAAAGGAAAGGGAAACCCTTATGTTTTGGATAATGGTGGATATTGGGAAGAAACTGATAAAGGTCAAGCTTTCCGAGATGATCCTGATGCTCAAAAATGGACAGAAGGATGTGGAAAACTTCCTGTTCATGGAATGTTTACTGCATTCACTACTAAAGCAGCTGGAACTATGAAAGTCGGCATTTATACCAATAAAGGAAATCATCCTACTTACATTGTTGATGGAACTTCAAAAAAGCATTTAGCAGCTGATAAGATAAAAGTATCATTCTATTATCAGAATAATGGTTTTACATTTAAAGATAATGGCATTGATGTAGGTTTTGTAAAGGGAACTATGCCAGCTGATTTTATAGTTCAGCATACGAATGGTTATACTCAAAACAGAACAACTTTAGGATATGTTGAGTTCCCTGCAGAGGCAAATAAAACCTATTATATTTTTTGTCCAGATAGTCAGGTAGGATTATATGGATTTAAGTTCACCACTTCTACAGCTGGTATCAATGACATTACTGTAGAGACAGCAGCTAATGCTACAGTTTATAATCTTGCTGGCCAGAAAGTTGGAAAGGATTATAAGGGTGTAGTTATTAAGAACGGAAAGAAATATATTCAGAAATAAGTAATTTTATTACTTTGTACATTATCATCAAAAAAGCCTGGGGCGATTATTATGCTCCAGGCTTTACTTTGTTCTGTTAATTATCAATTACTTGATAATGTATTTCTTTCCTTTGTAGATGTATATTCCCTTAGGGAGAGAAGTTGTAGCTGATGTTGCTACTACTCGTCCTTGAAGATCATATACTGTCTCATCGGTATTGTTTATCTCCTTATTGGCTGCAATACTTTCGATACCTGTAGCTTGGCATACGGCAAAGTTGAAAGTACGTTCAAGTGATCCCCAACCATCTGCATCAGTAGCTTTTATGGTTACTGTTGCTAGATTAGCAGTCTTGCTATCTGCACTTACTTTTAATGTAGTACCTTCTACTGAAGCATTGATATTTCCGGTGGTAGATGTAATTGCAAATGATGGATTGTTATTGTATCCAGCAAAATATGCTTTCAAGTCGATATCATCAAGTTTGTCGAAATGCGGAGCTGCCATCCAGTTAAGATAGTCCTCAAGGTTGGTATATCCGTCATTATTGCTATCTGCATTTCCATCAGTATTGCCTGTGGCAGTCTCCCACCAGTCTGGCATACCATCTCCATCTGTATCAAAGTCGGCTGGGCGAGTTGCTTCTATCATCTGAAGGCCATCAAATCCTTCACATCCATTATCTTCCTCTGAATCAGGAAGACCTTTCTTTCCACTTCTGCTTCCTGTAACGCTATATGTTCCAGCAAGTGTTTCGTTTACCATACGGGTGTCATGTGGATCAAAGAATGGCTGATTGGCACCAACGTCACTTAATACATTCTTGTAAGCAGCCTTGGCTGATTCTACATTTGCGAGACTCTCAAAATATGGTTTGTTTACAAATACCGTCCAGTCGAGTACTTGCTTTTCTGATAGTTTATATTTGTATGTAGTATTTTCAGCATCCTCAACCAGTGAGCCATTATTTTGATTCTGATACAGGTTACCGTTTACATAATATTCCTGAGTACCTCTTCCTGTACCCTCGAGTTCTGCTTTGAGAATAACTGAACCGCTTGTGCTCTTGGCAGGACCTGCCTTGTAGAAATTGGATACAAACTGACCATTGTGAGTACCTCCATCTGTAGCACGACCACCCCAATTGTATACCACATTATTGAATATGTCATGATGACCATCGTAATAGCCTGTTGCATTCAAACCACCACTTAAACTCCAGTTTCTACCTTCACAATGGGCAAGTAAGTTGTGATGATAGCTACCTACAGTAAGGGTATCGCTCATTTCTCCTCCACCTATTGTTGCAGCATATCCATGTTGAGTTCCTGCAGAATAGTTAGGGTGTCCTGCCTGATTAAGAGCTTCTGAAATCAAGGTATTCTGGAGAGTCAGACTCTTAGAATTTCGGCTAGAGAATGCCTCATCAATAGTCCAGCTGATAGAGCAGTGGTCCATAATAGAATTGTCATTTCCGGCCATACCCATGCCATCAAAACCACTTTGTATATACTCAGGTGCAGTTTTGGCCTTATCTCCATAATCTTCTTCAGATTTAGGAATAACATTATTGATCAATGCCTTGTGGCCGAGACGCATACGGATGAAACGTGTAATTCCATCTGAAGCCATTCCGAAAGGAGATGTGCGGAACATGATACCATTTCCTGGAGCAGTCTGGCCTGCGATAGTAACATAAGGATCACTACATGTAAGACGGCTCTTAAGACTGATAATACCACTTACATCGAATACAATAGTGCGAGGACCAGTTACCTTCTTGATACCATATCGGAAACTTCCCTCGATAGGATTAGCATCATCTCCATTATCCTCAAGAGTTGTCACATGGTATACTTTACCTCCACGGCCTCCAATTGCATATTTACCATATCCTTCAGCACCCGGGAATGCAAGATGACGGGTACGGAAACTCCATACATCACCCTCTGTTGTTCCTGCACTATTTACTTCATCAACACGCCAGTAATAGGTATTAAGTGAACTTAAATTGTTGGCTGTATAAATAGTATCTGTCTGTTCGCTTACTTTTGCTAGATTATTTGGATCTGTACCTAAATAAATTACATGCTTTTTCGCATTTTCAGAAGCCGAGAATCGAAGAGTTACGCTACCATTATTATCGGCTGTATGGTAATCCTGATCTGCAGGATATGGAGCCTGTGCCTTGTCTGCAGCACTTACTTCATCGAAAATCATGCCATTAACGTAAGCAGCACTACTTCCGTAAGTTACACCTGATACGAGATTAGAGCGATATTCTATAACTACATCCTTTCCGGCTTCAGCATTTACCGTAAGATATGAAAATGCTGCAGACTCAATGGTTGCAGCATTGGCACTTTGCTGTAGATTCTCGATTACGAGCTCGCCATTCACATATATATTAATAGGTGCAACGGATGTATATCCATTTACTCCATTATGATATGCCTGAATGGTGTGTTTACCTGCTGATAATCCTGAAATGGTAAATTTCATGCCCATAGATTGTGTAGTAGGCATAGGGGTGTTGTTTTTAGCATCAGCAATAAAAGATGCCAAACCGTCACCTGTAAGCCTTAGACCTTTTGATACAACATCACCCTTGCTCCATTGAGAGCGAAGAATTGTTGCTTCTCCTGAAGGCTCAACTTTGATAGTTACTCCATCGAATATTTGAGTAGCTGATGCAGTTAAGTCGACAGCCCAACGTACATAACCATCCGCTAATACCTGAGATTCCGGTTTGCTAGAGAAGTCGAAATCGATTTTCTGGGCACTTATTGCCCCCGAACTTAGTAGCATAGCCACTAAGAATAAATGTTTTTTCATTTAGCTTTTAAATATTTTGTTATTCTATTGTCAATGCATTTACGTAAACCAATGTGCTGCCATATTCCTGGCCATCTACCGGATTACTTACATATTCGATATTAGCATCACTTCCAGCAGATACCATAATCTTTGTATGTGTAGCTGCTGCTTCTGTTTCAGATTGAGCATTTTCGCTTTGCTTAATACCTTCGCTAACTTTCACTCCATTTACATAGATATCGATAGGAGCAAGGTTCTTATATCCATTCACACCATTGTGATAGGCATGAATAGTATGCTCGCCCGCAGATAATCCGGAAATGGTGAATTTAATACCCATCGATTTCTCGGTAGGATTTGGGGTTTCTCCTTGGTCATCCGTTAGGTATGATACGATAGCATCACCTGTCAACTTAAGATTTTTACCTTTCAGGTCATTCTTGCTCCATTGCGAGCGAACGACATCAGCATTACGAGTAGCTTCGGCAGTAACAAAGAGTGGGAAAACTTCCATTCTTTCGCTTTCCTGCTTGGTTACTTGCCAGGAAAAATATCCTTCAGTATTGACCTCAGCCACACTTCGGCCTGTCATATTAAAGTCTATTTTTTGTGCTTGTAAATTTATACCGCTTAAAAGTAAAGACACTAATAGTAAGGTTTTCTTCATTCGATTAATTGTTATTATTCTGTATTATAGACGCAAAGGTACAAAAAATGTACCACAAAAAAATCATTTTTTTAATATTATATGCTTTTTTCGACGACAAAAATTGTAATTTTGCGTCTTGTAAATAAAATAACCTAAAGATAAGATCGAATAAATTGTATAACAATATAATGAATAAATTAGTTTTTTTAGGTCTTGGAGTTCTTGCCAGCTTGAATGTTGTTGCTCAAGAATTGGCTTTTCCTGGGGCTGAAGGATTTGGCAAATATGCGACTGGTGGTCGCGCGATAGATGCGAGAGGAAATGATACCCTTCGTGTAACAAGCCTTGAAGATTGTCCGGATAATCAACTTCAAAAGGGTACTCTTAGATGGGCTATCCGTAAAGGTGGTGATAAGCCTCGTGTGATTGTTTTTGATGTTGCAGGCACCATTTATCTTACTCATCCATTGTCTTTTACACATCCTAATGTGAGCATCCTTGGTCAGACTGCTCCTGCTGGTGGTATTTGTATAGCTGGATACACATTTAAGATTACAAAATCGAATGTTATCGTGAGATATATCAGATTTCGTGCTGGCGACTTACCTAACAAGAGTATGACTTCTCTCGATGTGGAGAATGTGAAGAACATCATGATCGACCATTGCTCTATGACATGGTCGATGGAGGAAAATCTCACCATGTATGATTGCGACTCTACTACTGTTCAGTGGTGCGTTATTGCAGAGGGATTATATCGAAGCAAAAATGCAAAAGGAGCCAGAAGTTATGCCACTCAATGGGGCGGACAGCATGCCACAATGCATCATTGTCTGATTGCCAATGTAAATAATCGTGCTCCTCGCTTTAATGGAGTTCGTAAAGCCAGCCGAAATCCTGGCGATCATGATAAGTATGTAGATAATGAGTTTATTAATAATGTAATATACAATTGGGGCAAGCCTAATAGCCTTTATGGAGGCGAATGCTTTGAAGAGGCTGGTGATGATGCTTACAATCGTGTATATATGATTAATAACTATTTCCGTCCAGGACCTACTACTCAGAAAAATCTTAAGGATGAGCCTCGATATTTTGTTCAGGCAAGCTATAAAAATAAGGCAGGCAAGGGCTTAGGCGAATGGTATCTGAGTGGTAATCACTTTGAACTGAACAGTAAATGGGCTCCTGACAATAAGCTATGGAAGAATAGCGTACTTAAGAAAGTTAACGAAGATAATATGTATGGTGTTCTCGACAGCCTTCCTGAGCGAGCATTCAATACAGAAATTGGAGTAAATAAGGATATAGTTTCTACACGTATTATGATGGGACCTACTGCTACAAGTAATGTGAATACTGAAACAGCAGAGGAGGCATTCCAAAGTGTAATCAAGGGTGCTGGTGCTCGTCTGCCAAAGATGGACGAAGTAGATGCACGTATTCTTTCTGAGGCAGCAGGATTAATTGATCCTATGTTTGCAGGAAAGAAAGATGGTGAACCTGAAAGAGGATGGGGTATCATTAATTCCCAGAAGGATATTACGCTCATTCATAATGACGAGCTACTTCAGGGATGGCCTGATCTTACGAAATAATAGACAGCTTATATTTTTCATAGGTGCTGCAGTTTATACAGCTGCAGCACGTAATTTTACCATACCACGGTGGACGAGATTTCTCACACTGTGGTAATTCATTTCCATAATATCGCAAATATCACTATATTCTCTTTCTTCAATATAATATAATTGGAAAGCCTGACGTTGGCGAGAGGTGAGTGAGCCCATCAGATTCTCTACCTTCTTTTCTCGTCTGTTTTCTGTTTCCAATACGATATAAGCCTTTTCTACACTTTCTACTATCTCGTGGATATACATGTCTTCTACAGCAGTTTCAGACATGTATACAGAACGTCTGAACTTGTCGAGCAAGCGATTGCGAAGAGAGGTGAAAAGATAGCTTCCAACATGGGTGATGTTGGTCTTTGAATCCTTGTCAAGTAGTTTGCAAAAGATGTCTTGGATACAGTCTTTTATAAGTTCTGTATCTGTAGTGATACGCTGGCCATAATGAAGCATCTTCTCAGAATACATATTATATAATGTATTAAAAGCATCATTATTTCCATTTTTGTAAGCAACGAGCAATTTAAGCGCATCCGCATCCTTAATGTTGATTTCTGTTTTCATTAGGTTTTATTTCTTAAAGTAGATGATGCAAAGGTACGGAAAAGAGCGCTTTGTGTGTGGGAATAATAATTTTAAAAGTGGGAAAAATAGGTATTTTCCCCACTTTTATTACTATTTTCTGGTATATTATTGGAAAATCCAGTAAATTCCTTTACCAGATAGTTGGAATTCGGTATTTCCGATAGTTATCGGCTTCATTTTAGTAGTTTCGCCTGTTTTGGCATCTATTTTGGTTACTTGATATTTACCATCAGGAAGGTTGAGTGATGCGCTCTTGTTGTCTTCATCAATATATACAAGTGCATGATTATTAGCGTTTAGCATCATATATACGCCTCCCATGTTGCCGCTTGGATTCATGGTGGTAATATCTTTTAGGAAATCCTCACTTACTGTTGGTAATACCGGACAGCTTCCACCCGCAAACAGCACTGCCCAAGAATACTCGGGATAGCTCTTCGCATAGTATGTAACGGCTTTTTCGGGATATGCCTTACGATACTCTCTTACGGCCTTGAAAACATCATTAAATGTGGTTTTACCAGGTCTTTCTTTTCTCAGATACTGTCTTGGAGCCATATTTACTCCTCCTTTTGGTGCAAATATGCCTTTATTATGGTACCACCATTGCTGAATATCGATTATGTCTACCACTTTATTCAATTCTGGGTCTGCAAGTACTGAGTCTTGTACATCCTTATTAACCGCAAGAGCGATTGTGGCTTTCTTGCCTGTTTTTATTTCCCATTCGCTTACGGTTTTAAGCCAAAACTTCACAAAATGGAATGGACCTGTAAATTCCTCTCCGATATTGTGGATTACGTTAGGATTATCGGCAAGAGCATCAAGTTCATTCATGATAAACTGCTTATGAAGTTTGCTTCTTACTGGATCTGTTTCATCATAAAAGTAATCAGCCATGAATATTCTCTTGTCACCAGCAAAAGGTACTGGCTCTGGGAAGCCTGAATTATTGATATTGTTGGCCGAACGCCAAGGACAGTCTACCCAATGAGCACCAGCTTCAAGGATATTATGCTGGAAATACATATCATTGTAAAGCATGATACCTTTGGATGCACCTTTCTTGGCAAATTCATTGAGACGATAAAAATAATATGGATTCAATCGGGTCAAGTCGTATTTGCTTAGTCCATCCCAGGCTTTTCCTTGTCCGCTTCTCGCAAATGCCTGCTCGTAGAATGGTCCCCATACGTCTCCATTAGCTCTACGTACGCGTTCATGATCGTCTCTTCTTCTGTCGTACCATAGGCCATAGTTCTGATGGAGCATAAGTGTATTATTCTTTTCGAAATGGGCGATTACGGTATCTATACGGTCGGTAGCTCCCTGGAATTCCATCTCAGGTACAAATCGTGTAATACCTTCTGTTCCTTTAGCCATCTGATTGTATTTTACACGACTGTTCCACCATGGTGAATTCTGTCGCTTACCAGTAGCCAATATCCCATTGATTAGCAGTTTACCATTTACGATCTCGTATTTCATAGGTTCAGCTTCTTTCTCAGCCGATACTTTGAATTCGGTCTTGATGCCCTTTCCTGAAGTTAGCGCAAATATTGGATGCTCTGGTAATGAGTCTACCCATTCCTTCATGGTTACCTTAGGAGTATGAGCATTTTGAGCATATACCATTGCCTGTTCGATAGTAGGACTGCTGGATTCGCTTGTACGTCTGATATATGTACGTGTGATGTCATTAACATCCTTTCCTAATCGTTTGCTCAGCTGATCGTTGAAATAGCTCCAAGGCTTAATGTGGTCGTTACAGTTAGAATAGTAGCCAGTACCATTAAATTGGGCCCAGCAGGCAATCGCATAATTATTGGTATGGTCGGGCAGACTGTCTACAAATATTCCAGCAGCCGAACATTGGTATGCAGTCGAGTTGGTAGCAGTCCATCCTGTACCATATTTCTCCAGTCCGATATTACTGAACTTGATATCACCACCATCGATATTTACGCAATCGAATAATACTCCCGAAGCATAACTGCCTGTGCTTCCACTAAATCCATGAGAGTTGTAGGCGTCACATTGCGAGAATACGTTTGGTCCTGCAGCCAGCAATCCAGTAGAGAAGTCATTGATGCCTTCCTCGCTATAAAGTCGTTGGAAGAGGCATTTCTCGCCAAAAGTAAGGAATGTGCGTCTTCTGTATCCGCCCATTTCGCTTACTGGCTCCATCGAGCGACAATCCTCTACAGTAATCTGAGAGCCAGAGCGTTGGATGACGACAGCCGAACCACTAAAATGCTTGAAATCGATAATTCTTGCCCAACAGTTTCTGGCATTGGCAAAATAGATGCCATCCCAGGCATGATCCTCATCCATAGGGAAGAGGGTATTGTATTCAGATACGAGGGTAAGATTCTCTACACCAGCATTTTCAATGCGTCCTGGCCAAGAATAATGCTCCACATTACAATCCTTGTCGATAGCTATTGGCAGAGGTGCATCATAGCTTCCATCCGCTTTTAGCTGGCGTGTAAATTCCACATCAGCTTCACCCGGATGCCATCCCCAGTAGCCCAACTTCTGTCCAGCACCAAAGTTATCACAATGCATACTTGCAATCCATTCCTTGGTAGATTTACGGGTGATAAGCACCTCATTGCCTGCACTCGTAATTACCCGATCATTCTTGCCTTCGATATAGATTACGGCTCCACGGTCGAATCCCTTCTTGTGTAGGGTAGTAGCCTTTAGTCCGCTACCTCTTAATATTACGCCACTTTTGCTGATTCTCAGAGCATTGGCAATGGTAAAATCACCTTTATCGAGAACGACAGCTCCACGGAATCCCGTTTTCTTGTCAGGCTTCAAAGCCGATACATAATCGATGGCAGCCTGAATCTCCTTGCTTTGGTCGCCATCCTTATGGCTTACAAAAGCCTTGGCAGGTATGTCGGGAATAGCCTGTTCCGACATCTTATATCCTACATACGAGTAGTCGAAAGCAAATTTGGGCTGTGCCATCGCTGCCACAACCCAAATCATTGATGCTAATATAGTTGATAGTTTTTTCATTTCTTCTTTTTAGCTTCCTTTTTCTTTTTCTTTTCGATACGCTTGTACCATCCTTCGCGCTCTTTTACAAGGTCGTAACCTTGCTTTGAAAGCCAGTTGTTGATACGGCCTTTGTACTTGCCAAACCATCCGTGCTTTTCCTTGCTAGAACCAGCATCCATGGCAAATTCGCGAGCTTCTTTCAACCAGTTCAGAATCTGAAGTTTCTCGTTTTCCTTGAGTGATGGTATCATTTCGAGATGAGCCTGATAAGTCTTTGGCAGTACTCCGAAAGTCATGCCATCCTTTACAGCAT
>REGX01317104.1_pt1 | contig 21907 bp, 15 predicted proteins | sample 2276321 | NCBI WGS metagenome assembly REGX01 (sample SAMN08335021, study PRJNA423103) | bovine gut metagenome | biome: bovine gut metagenome; feature: rumen; material: feed digesta; isolation source: rumen digesta from from 15 high feed efficiency cows and 15 low feed... | host: Bos taurus ... | reverse complement strand
TCCATGACTAGTAACAACTTGACCCTGAATAAGCGAAATCATTGCATATCCACCGCCAAATCCAAATAATCCTATCTCGAAAAATGTTATAAAAAGCTGTAAAAATATCATTCTGTAGGTTTAATAAATTTCCCGTAAATATATCCGCCAATTCCTGCGGCAATAATTACCCAGATAGGGTTGACTTCTAATAGCCAGATGAGTGCTGCTCCTACGATTGGTATCCAGCAGTTGGCTAAATTGATATGTGCCGATTTGGCTAGAGAGAAGGTTGGTGCAGCAATAAGTGCAACAACACATGGACGTATTCCAGCAAAGCATGATGCAACTATTTCATTGTCTTCAAACTTCTTGAAAAACATGGCTATTAATAATATGATTAAAAATGATGGAAGGGCTGTTCCGAATGTCGTAAATACAGCTCCTGGCACCTTTTTTAGTTTATAGCCGATAAATGTACTGATATTGATAGCAAATACACCAGGACAACTCTGAGCAATAGCTATCAAGTCGAGAAATTCATTTTTCTCAATCCATTTGTATTTGTCTACAACTTCTTCCTGTATTAAAGGAATCATGGCATAGCCACCACCGAAGGTGACTATGCCAATTTTAAAGAATGTTTTAAATAATGTCCAATAATTTGTATTAGCCATTAATATACTATTAATCAATTGTTATTTTGTCTTTTCCTCAACCCACTGACGAGCGTTGACAAACATCTCAAACCAAGGTGTTACGTCGTTGTTGCGTCTGTCGGCTGGGTACCATGCATTCTGCCATGGGAAGATTGCACGCTCTGGATGAGGCATCATTGCAAGATGGCGGCCATCTGCACTAGCAATACCAGCAACGTTGTAATCACTACCATTTGGATTGCCTGGGTATTCTGCATAGTTGTATTTAGCAACTACGTTGTAATGATCCTCTGGTTCAGGTAGATAGAAACGACCTTCTCCGTGTGCTACCCAAATACCAAGTTTGTCGCCAGAAAGACTTCCAAGCAGAACACTCTCATTTTCAGGAATGCTTAAGCCAAGGAATGAACTTTCGAACTTCTTAGAGGTATTATGGCAAAGGTGTGTACGATGTTTGTGCTCAGGATTAATGAGGTTAAGTTCAATCATCAACTGACAGCCGTTGCAGATACCAAGTGAAAGAGTATCTTCGCGAGCGTAGAACTTATCAAGAGCCTCTTTTGCCTTAGGATTGAAGAGGAATGCACCTGCCCATCCCTTAGCACTTCCAAGTACGTCGGAGTTAGAGAAACCACCGCAGAATACAATGAAGTTTACATCTTCGAGAGTTTCACGACCGCTAATCAAGTCAGTCATCATAACATCCTTAACATCAAATCCTGCTAGATACATAGAGTAAGCCATTTCGCGCTCACCATTTGTACCCTTTTCGCGGATGATAGCAGCCTTGATACCAGATGGTTTGCGACGATTTGGATCAATGCCGAAACTCTGGAATGTACCCTTGAAATGATATCCGAACTTCATCTCAAGTGGTTGCTTCTTATAGTTGGTGAAACGCTTTTTAGCCATGCCATTCTTACTCTGGTCGCGGTCGAGCAGATAAGAAGTCTTGAACCAGGCATCACGAAGTTCGTTGATGTCGAATGAATGCTCGTATTCATCATTCTTAACAACGATTTCACGAAGTTCTGGTGCTGGATAACCAATCTTTGCAAATCCTACGCCTGCATCGTCTAAGAAGTCCTTCAATTCCTTCTTGTGCTCATCGCTTACCTGAATGATAACACCTGGATTCTCAGCAAAGAGAGTCTTAACGATATCTTTGCTTTCAAGATCGTGAAGGTTGATCTTCATACCACCTTCAACATTGGCAAATGTCATTTCAAGCAAGGTTGTAATCATACCACCTGCTGATATATCGTGACCTGCCATGATCCATCCACGGTTGATTAATTCCTGTACGGCGTTGAAACAGTCTACAAAGTATTCTGGATTCTTAACTGTAGGAACATCACTGCCAATCTTGTCGAGGCTCTGAGCGAAGGCGCTACCACCAAGACGCTGCTCGTCAAAACTGAAGTCAATATGATAAAGTGATGAATTCTTGTCGTTTACAAGTACAGGAGATACGATCTTCTTCACATCGCTAACCTCACCACCTGCACTAACGATAACTGTACCTGGAGCGATAATCTTCTCGCCATTAGGATACTGCTGAGTAAGTGACAGAGAGTCTTTACCTGTTGGTACATTTACGTTGATATCACAACAGAAATCGCTTAAGGCCTGAACTGCTTCGTAGAGACGAGCATCCTCACCCTTCTGGCTACGGCATGGCCACATCCAGTTAGCTGAAAGACTAACAGAATTGAGTGGGGTTTCCTTATCTGCCATAGGTGCCCAGATTACGTTGGTAAGAGCTTCTGCTACAGACAATACAGAACCAGCCTTAGGATCTGCAAGTCCTGCCTGTGGAGCATGTCCAAGTGCAGTTGCGATACCCTTGTTGCCACGATAGTCAAGTGCTACAGCTCCTAAGTCGCTCAAAGGCAACTGAATCTGACCCTGACCCTGCTGGCGTGCAACCTTACCTGTAACTGAACGGTCTACCTTATTGGTCAACCAATCCTTACAAGCTACAGCTTCAAGCTGAAGTACACGATTTACATATTCGTCAAGTTTATCCTCGCTATATGATACATCTTCGTATTTACGCTCTACTGTTTCATCAGTCATGATAGTAGTTGGAGTGTGACCAAACATCTGAGCAACGTCGAGGTCGAATGGCTTAACACCGTCACCCTGGACAAAGCTAAAATGCTCATCACCAGTTGTTTCACCAACTACATACATAGGAGCACGTTCACGATCTGCAATCTTCTGAACATGGTCGAGATATTTCTCGTCGATGAGAAGCCCCATGCGCTCCTGGCTCTCATTAGCGATAATTTCCTTGGCACTCAGAGTCTTATCTCCGATAGGAAGCTTAGTCATATCGATTTCACCACCACATTCACCAACAAGTTCAGATAAGCAGTTTAAGTGACCTGCAGAACCATGATCATGGATTGAAACTACTGGATTCTCATCTTCTTCAACAAGAGCACGAACCAAGTTGTAATCGCGCTTCTGCATTTCTGGGTTAGCACGCTGAACAGCATTCAATTCGATACCATTGCTGTAACGACCTGTGTCAACTGAAGATACAGAACCACCACCAAGTCCAATGCGATAGTTATCACCGCCAACAACGACAACCTTATTACCCTTCTGAGGGTCTTTCTTCAAGCAATCGCGCTTCTTGCCATAGCCTACACCACCAGCAAGCATGATAACCTTATCGTATGCATATTTCTCATTGTTCTCCTGATGCTCGAATGTAAGCAAAGAACCAGTAATCAGTGGCTGGCCAAACTTATTACCGAAATCAGAAGCACCATTAGATGCTTTAATCAAGATCTGCTCTGGTGTCTGATACAACCAATCGCGAACAGGAAGGATATCCTCCCAATCACGCTCAGTATCAGTCTTTCCATTATCATCCTTCAAACGAGGATATGCAGTCATATAGCAGGCTGTACCTGCGATAGGCCATGAACCTACTCCGCCACCCATACGGTCGCGGATTTCACCACCTGTACCTGTAGCAGCACCATTGAAAGGCTCAACTGTAGTAGGGAAGTTGTGGGTTTCTGCTTTCAGAGAGATTACACTCTCAATATCTTTTACCTGGAAATAATCAGCTGTACTCTGGTCGGCTGGAGCAAACTGCTCAATAGTAGGGCCTTGAGAGAATGCAACGTTGTCGCTGTAGGCTGAAATTACCATGTTAGGATTTTCCTTTGTGGTCTTCTTAATCAGATTGAATAGTGAAGACTCCTTCTCCTCACCATCAATGATGAACTTACCGCCGAAAATCTTATGGCGGCAGTGCTCTGAATTAATCTGGGCAAAACCGAATATCTCAGAATCGGTAAGTGGACGGCCGTTTTCCTTCTCAAGCTTGTGGAGATAGGCCATCTCGTCTTCAGAGAGGGCAAGACCTTCTTCCTCATTGTATTTTTCAAGGTCTTCTACTCGCTTAATAGGCTCTGGGTCATGCTTAACGGTAAAGACTGTCTGATCAAGACCGTCGTACATGCGCTGGAGCATAGGGTCATGCTCGGCATCTTTAGAATCAACTGGGAAGTACTCCTCAATACGCGAAATGCCGTTAAGACTCATGTTCTGTGTAATCTCAACGGCATTTGTACTCCAAGGAGTAATCATTTCTCGGCGTGGGCCCACAAAGAAGCCCTTAAGTTCCTGGGCGTCTTCCAGCGTAGCATCGCCGTAAAGCCAGCAAAGTTCATTGATTTCGTCCTGATTCGGCTGATGGTCGATTTCAGTGGCAATCACACTCTTAGACTGTGTTCTGAAAAAAAGAATCATACTTTTTATTTTAGATAGGTGTTATAATTCGACTGCAAAGATACAACTTTCTTTCGAAATAGATAGCTCTTTACATATAAAAAAGTATGAGTATTGTAATTAATGGGTGTCAAAAGCACCTTTCTTGTATCTTGCGACACCCGTCGACCACATAGTTGACACTCGTCAACCATATAGTCGACGAATGTCGCAAGATGAAATGAAATCTATTTTATCATGCTTAAAAAGTATTCATGCACAGCTGTAGAGTCGTTGAGCTCAGGGTGAAAGGCTGTAACAAGTTGGTTGTCTTGCTGGGCAGCTACAATGCGTCCGTCTACTTCTGCAAGAATTTTAGCATCACCTTTTACTGCTTTGATGTATGGTGCACGAATAAATGTCATCGAGATATTGCCAATTCCTTTAAATTCTTCATTCGCATGAAAACTTCCAAGCTGTCTACCATAGGCATTTCTGCATACTTCAATGTCCATTGTCGACAAGCGATCGAAATCTTCACCCTCAACATTTTTGGCGAGAAGAATTAGGCCAGCACAAGTTCCAAAGACAGGAAGGCCATTCTCAATATCCTTTTTGATAGGAGAAAGCAGATTCAAGTCTTTCAGAAGTTTCAGCTGAACAGTGCTTTCTCCACCTGGAAGAATAAGACCGTCTTTAGGCTGATTCCAATCAGAGGCGTCTCTTACCTCGAAGGTTTCAACTCCGAGGCGAGAGAGCATCTGCTCATGTTCGATAAAAGCTCCTTGAAGAGCCAATACTGCGATTCTCATTTACTGTCCTCTTTCGGCCATTAAAAGTTGGATTTCCTGTTCGTTGATACCTACCATAGCTTCGCCAAGGTCTTCGCTGATTTCGGCTAATTTCTTAGGATCATCGAAGTTAGTAACTGCCTGAACAATAGCGGCTGCGCGTTTTCTAGGATTTCCGCTCTTGAAGATACCGCTGCCTACAAATACACCTTCTGCGCCTAATTGCATCATCAAGGCTGCATCGGCTGGAGTAGCAACACCACCTGCGGCAAAATTTACTACTGGTAATTTGCCGTTTTCGTGAACATATTTTACTAAATCGTAAGGTACCTGTAGTACTTTGGCTGCTTCAAATAATTCATCCTCGCGCTTAGATACAAGCTCGCGAATTTGACTCTGCATTAGTCTCATGTGATGAACGGCCTGAACTACATCGCCAGTACCAGGCTCTCCCTTGGTTCTGATCATGGTAGCACCTTCAGAAATTCGACGCAAAGCCTCACTCAGATTTCTTGCTCCGCAGACGAAAGGAACATCAAACTGATTCTTGTCAATATGGAATACATCATCAGCAGGGGAGAGTACCTCGCTCTCGTCGATATAATCAATTTCGATAGCTTGAAGTATCTGGGCTTCAGTGATATGTCCGATTCTGCATTTTGCCATAACTGGAATGCTGACAGCTTCCTGAATACCCTTGATCATCTTTGGGTCGCTCATTCTAGATACGCCACCAGCAGCACGAATGTCAGCTGGAATTCTTTCTAGAGCCATTACTGCGCATGCACCAGCTTCTTCTGCAATTTTAGCTTGTTCTGGTGTAGTTACATCCATGATAACACCGCCCTTGAGCATCTGTGCAAGGTTGCGGTTTAGTTCTTGTCTTTCTTTACTCATCTTTTTATAGTGTTAATTTATTTTTCTAAACTCGGTAGGAGTTTTCCCTGTTTGCTTTTTAAAATATTTTGTAAAATGCTGTTGGGAAGAAAAACCATAATTATAGGCTATCTCCTGTATGTTTTGGGTAGTAGTAAGTAATTCACGTTTTAAAGCATCTGTAACTTTCTGATCCAGAATTTGCTTTGGCGTTTGGCCACTTATTCGATGGGTGGCTTGAGCTAGATACCGGCTGCTTACATTTAAGCATTCTGAATAGAAATTTACATCGTAGTTCTCATGAATATGCTTATCGATATTGTCGAGAAACTCATTGTAAAGCGTTGCACTTCTTCCTTTTACGTCGCTATGTCTAGCCATACACGCTCTTGCGTATTCTTCAGCTTTGCTTATAGCCTCTTGCATAGGAAAACCTTCTCCTAGATATACAGCAATAGCAGATGATAATCCGTTTGAAAGGCCATGCCTCTGCTGTTCGCTTAGTACATATATTTTATTGCTGTCGGGCATCAGAATATCTGCGTCCTGCTTTCTCACGATGATGAGATCACAAAGTGGCAATAATTGTTTCTGAATCTGAATGATAACGTCTTCAGGCAACAACTTTTCGCCATTTGAGGTATGAATAGTGGCATCAAATATCGTATGAGAAGGCTTGTATTTTATCAGCATTTTTACAACGACATTTAGGATATCAAGGTTTCTGATAAGTCCAATTTTTACAACAGATGGCTCAATATCGTTGATAATAGCCTCAATTTGTCCGCGGACGGTATCTGCTGGTAAATCGTAATAGCCTTGGATGCCCAGTGTGTTCTGTACAGTGATTGAAGTGATGGCTGTCGATGCATATCCACCTAATGCAGAGATGGTTCGGATGTCTTGCTGGACGCCTGAACCTCCTCCGCTATCACTACCTGTGATAGTAAGAACTTTAGTGGATGTGTTATCTTGCTTTTTCATTTCAATTGCAAAATAAAGCAATAATTTTCATAAATCAAAATAAAGTTCTGATATTGACAACGAAAAGTCAGTAATTTGCAAAAATGCCTCTGTCGGATAATAGACAGAGGCAATTGTGTTGAAGTTACACCTTATTATATATATGTTTTATTCTAAGTTGATTATGCACCATGGAAAAGATATTCTTTTTGGATGTCACTAGTGAGTTGAGAAAATAACTCATTCTGTAATTCATCAGCAACCTCTAATGCGTGAGTTAAGATGCTATCGGAAAATTTCTGAAGCATTTCTTTTGCTTCGGATGGATTCTTTTCGTAAATCTTGATGAACTTGTCTTCCATCTCTTTTTGCTTCCTGTCTATATCCTCTTCAAGTTCTGAATATTTCTTTTTGATGATTGGTGCATATGCATTGTAGTTTACCATTCCTAGGGTCATGACTTTTCTAAATTTCCAATAGGCTGAATCCTGGCTAGGAATATTATCGCCTATTGTATATGCTTTCGGATACGATGATATACCTTGATATAAAGGGAGGAATACGCCTAAATCTGCCATGCCATTCGCAACATAATTAATACAGCCAATTTCTTTAGGTAGCCAAGGTCTCACTTGTAATAGATGAGTTTGGCATGTACGGAATATACTTACCGGTCTATATGGTTCTTTTCCGTTGTTGTTGAGATATGGGTCGTGGCTCGTATTATCATAGTGAAATCTGAAAGCCTGTCTTAAGTCTTTGATGGATATCTTTTTGTCAGCTTTGGCAAATACAGGGAAACTATTTGTATTTACATCATTAAGAATAGAAGGGGATAGCAATTGCTGTAGTCCCCATACGCGAGGATAATTATAGGTGTGATCTGCTATATCATCCTTTGAATATGCCTCGTGAAAGTCAAATTCTCCCAGACTAGGATCGTAAAGTCCATTAGTATGAGCAAATTCAATTAAGTCGGATGAAGCAAGGAAATTTTCTTTGTCGTTTGGATCGTATTTTCTAAATCTGCTTTGATTTCCTGAAACGAAATATTCTTCGCTCGGAATTCTACAAGCCAGCCATCTGTGTCCTCCAGCATTTTCTAAATACCATGTTTCCTTATTATCGATGAATCCAATTCCAAATCCTTCGCCACTGCCATATTCTTCGATAAGTTTACCTAATCTTTCCACTCCTTCTCTTGCAGAATGAATATATGGTAAAATAATGTTGAAGGTGCATTCTTCTGTTAGGCCATTTTCAACATATGGATCAATCTTCAGAACTTTTTCGTTACTAAAGATAGTTTCTGTAGAACTTTCTCCAATGCCCTCAGAGTTGAAACCTGCACTTCCCCACTCATTTTTATGAGCGAAATCAGGAAGAGAAGAGTAGCCTAGCGCTTTTGGAGGTAATGGACATTTAAAGTTGGTATCAATTGCAACGAACTCTGATGGGCCTTTTTCGGTAGCTTCGAATATCTGCCAGTTTTTGCATTCAAAAGCATCAAAGTCTTCTGATCTAGCTAAAATTCGAGATCCATCAGCCGATGCTTTTTCTCCTACAATGATAGTGGTACATTCGGATAAACAATTCTTTGTAACATGCATATTTTCTTGTTTTTATTAATATTCTACAAAGATATAGATTTTTTTTTGATAATATTGATAGTTTTTTGCTATTTTTCTTGGACATTAATAATAAATTAGCTAATTTTGCACCCGAATTAATTATTTCTTTGATTCAGTTTAAAGGTTATGTTGTTGCTTAGGAGCTATTTTTACTTTGAGCATAAATTAATAGAAACTCTAAAATTATAGAAATGCAGAGAGCATTTTTGACAATACTTCTTATCATCCTGATAAGGGTGAATGGTTTTGCCCAGATACTGGACAATGTACCGAAAGTAGATACTTTGTCGGCAGGACAATGTGTATCATTCCGCACCAATATGTTTGATTGGGCCATGTTGACCCCAAATATTGGTATGGAAATTAATGTCGGTAATAAGAACTGGAGTCGCTGGGCATTGGAATTCAATGCTAAGTATTTGGGTACAGGTAAACATACCTATACTCCAATTGTCGTTTATGGATGGCAGGACTACAGGTTTGAAGTAAGAAATTACTGGCGTACTCGTAATATGAGTGACCCTATCAACAGAATGCTCCCAAGACACCAAGGATTATGGCAACATCTTCTTTCTCATAGACGTAGAAGAGCAAAGCATCCGCATACTGTATATTATAGAGGTGTGTATGCAGGCTATACTAAGTTTAATGTGCGTGGAGGTATGCAAGGCTATAAAGGTAATGCACTTCATGCAGGTTTAACTGTAGGTATGATGCGTCCTATGTATACCTATACTAATGGACATAGTTTGGATTTGGAACTTGGTGTTAGTTTAGGCGCAGTTGCTTTGAAATATGATAAATATCATCATGACGAAGAAAATGATGTTTATTCTGTAGTAAAGGCTGCTGATAAGTGGAAGATTGTTCCTTTCCCAGTTGTTTCTGAAATTCGTGCAGGTGTTGTTTATCGAATGAACAAATATCCATTGGATAAACGATACAAGTGGCGTTATGAAGTTGATATTCCTTATCAGATGCTTATGGATAGTTTAAATCAGGCTAAGGCTAAGGCTATCTTTGAAAAGCATTACTATGATAGTATTTACAAGCATATTTATAAGGATTACAAGCATATCTACGATTCTCTTGCTAGAAAGAATCAGATTCGCCAGGATTCTATTAATAATGTGAAGAAGGCTGAAGCTGCAAAAGCTGCTGCTGAGGAAAGAGCTAAGAAGTTTAAGGAAAAGCAAGCTCTTGAAAAACAGAAAGCTGAAGAAAAGGCTGCTGCAAGAAAACTTGAACTCGAAAAGAAGGGTATCTTTGTTGATGATAAGAAAGATGCAGCAAAGAAAGCAGGAAAAGATTCTTTGAAAGTTGTTGGTAAGGATGGTAAGACTGTCGTAACTGACGCTGCATCAGCAGAAAAGGCTGCTATGGAAGCTGAAAAGAAGAAGATGGCTTCTGATAGTAAAGCAGAATTGACCGAGGCTCAGAAGAAGGCTGCCGAAAAGGAGGCTAAGAAGAAAGCTAAGGAAGAAAAGAAAAAGCAAAAAGAAGCAGAAAAGGCTAAGAAGGCTGCTGAAAAAGCAGCCGCTGCAAAGCTGGGATCTGATAAGAAAGAAGATAGTAAAAAAGCTGATGACAAAAAGGATGATTCTAAGAAGTCAGACGAAAAGTCAGAGGCTAAATCAAGTGCTACAGACAAGAGCAGTACTACTGCCGCTAATGATGAAAAGAAGGAGGCAAGTAAATGAAAAATTTAATTAAAATTATATTAGGTGTACTGGTATTTTGTTCAGTCCTCGTATCTTGCGAGGAATATGAACTATATGAGGGTGAGCCTATTACTCGAAAAGACTATCAGGTAATTTTTGATTATGATTTCGGCAATAATCAAAATACACCAAAGTGCATGGATGTGTATGCAGATAGAATTTTTAACGCAAGTAAATATTATCTTAATGATATTGATGTTAATACAGGTCTTTCAACAAAACCTTTAGTTACTTTTTTGTACAATAGGTATGATACAGTACCTGTAGGTGATACTATTAGAATTGATACAGTTGCAGTAAAGGATTCTTCTAATGTTGCTTTGTTGGCGAATGGTTCTTTTAAGTTTTTGACAATTCAGCACGATATAATTGGTTCTAAAGATTCTTTGATTCTTGATTTCTCAAATTTTGATGCAAAAAGAAAGAATTCTAAAACAAAGACTTGGGATTTGATGAATACTCAATTAAGAAGTATTCCTATATCAAAATCGGAATTATATGCCCGTTTTAAGAAACTTAACATAGATATGTTAGATAGTAAATGGTCTGATGGAAATTCATATACTTCTTATGTGATGTCAGCTTTGACTCCATTGTATGTTGATTCTGTACAAGTTATGGAGATTAATAGAGGTGTTGAAAATCATGTTGCATTTACACCTACAAATATATTCCAGCACATAAAACTTAATTTTAATGTAGGTACAGAAGCTGGTGAAAATATTGAAGGTATTTCTATTAAGGGAATTGTGGCTGAGATATCTGGAGTTCCTGCTGGTATTAATCCTTATAACCGACAAGTAGATATTAGAAGTACTTATAAGGTATTGGCTAAATGTAAAACTGATAATGGAATTTTGTATTCTGCAGATTATGATGTTATTGGACTTGGATATGGAAAGAAAGCCTATTCAAATGGTCCAGGTTATTTGCAGGTTATTATCAATTATACTGCAACAAAAAACGGTGTAACTAAAGAATATACTAGTACTTCTGTTCCAATTAGCCTTTATAATGTTATTAAAGCAGCTAATATTTTGACTTATGATGTCGAAAATGAAGATATTGCGGTACAAAATGGATCTAATTTTGTGTTGAATTTAATTGGCACGGTAACTTTATCTGTAACAGATGCTTCAGCATCTTCAGGAACTACTAATTCTGGGGGGTGTAAGATTACATTAAAATAGTTTAGCAATAGAATCGATATGAAATATTTGAAACTCATACATAATATATTTGCAATTGCTGCTTTTTCAGTTGTTGTACAATCTTGTAATGAAGCTGCCTATCCTGCATTTGATGAGGGTGAGTTAGGTGGTGTGGCTTCTTACGTGGCTCCAATTCAGATTACTATTTCTCCTACTTTTAAAAACACTTTCTATGTTTATTCATTTAGAAGTGATGTAGATTCAGTAAACGGTCTTAAAAGTTTGCCTAATTTAAAAAAACTTCGTACAGAAGATTCTAGTTCTGATTGTTTGATAGATGATGGTACTAATCTTCATGGTATGAGATTGTATTATAATTCAAATACCGAAGCTTACAATCTTAGTTCAACATTATATTATAGTAAGAAATATCAATCAACTCTTTATAATTTTTTTGCATATACATTTCCAAGTGATATAGCTTTTGATGAAAAAAAATATCATCGTGAAAGTGATAAAATATATTATGATATTCAATTAGATGGATATCATGACATTCTTGGTGGTTATGCTAAAGAGTCAACAAGTAATAATCTTGCTAGACTTGGTAGGCAACCAATCCTAGATGTTAACCATCTATTGGCAAGATTATTTGTTGCTTTTGTAGCAGGTGATAGTACAGCTGAAAACATTAAAATAACTAATGTGGAAGTTAAGGCTAGTTATAATGGTAAGTTTATTGTGGCATCTAGAAATAAAGAAAATTTTGGTCTTATACCTGATTCTTTAAATTTGCCAACAATAAAATTTAGGGATGATAAGGGCTATTTTAAGTCTGGCAAATATTATTCTTATTCTTTAAAGAAAGGTATGGAAAAGTGGTACGCTGATCGTTATGGAGATATGATAAACTGGCCTCTTAATTATATTGGCTCAATTCGTTTTAATCCAACAAGTTCAGTTACTATAAATGTTACTTATTCTAATAGTAGTGGTGTTCATACTGATAAAATATTAGTAAATGGCTATTTTAAAGCTGCAAAAGTGTATACCGCTAAACTTGGAATTTATAATAATAAAGTCAACTTATTAGGATTATCAAATGCCACGGATTGGGGTTTTTAAGAGTTCTATATTTACGTTTTTGAAAATAAAAAAAATGATATACCATTTACATAACTTAAAAAAAGGAATCTTATTGGGTCTTATCCTATTGGTTTCTATAACTTGTAAGGCTCAGATGTTGGCTGTCAATTCTAACCTTGTATTGGATGCTTCTGGATCTCCAAGTTTGGGATTGGAATTAGTTGTCGGTAATAGAACTACTTTAGGGGTTAAAGGATTCCGTTTTATGTCTCCCGTTATCAAAAGTGTAAGGTGTACTGCCATTCAGCCTCAGTATAAATATTATTTATCTGGTAGAGCAAAGCATAGCCATTTTATTGGTATAGGAGGTGTTTTAGCTGATTATAAGTTGAATCATCGTCGTAAACGTTATGAAGGACAAGGTGCTGGTATCGGTGCTATTTTTGGTTATGAATGGAATTTGTCTAAACGATTAAGTTTAGAATTTCACGGTGGTGTAGCTCCTTTCTTCTATAAACAGAAAGAATATTATAGTGAAGATAAGTATGAAAATTACTCTGAAGCAGGCGAGAAAATGAATGCTCATGGTATGTATGTACTTCCTACTGATATTGGTTTAACATTATCTTACGTTATTAAATAATGGCTATGAAAGTAAATTCTTTATATATATTTGCACATCGTGTGTTGACATTAGTATTCCTATTGTTGTTTGTTTCTGCTATGGGAATGCAAGCTCAAGATGAGCGATTTGATGCAAAGTTCTATGTTTCCCAGAAAACTTTCGGTAAAAATTCTAAGCCTAAGTATACAAAGGTTAGATATCATGTTTGTAATAATATTAAACAGGCTAATGATTTTGCTGATAAGATAAAGAATGCCATTAAACAAGATGATGCTCCTGGATCTATGGGAGATAACTTGGATAAGGCTCTTGCTAGTTTCAGGTTTCAGTTTAAGGAATCGCGTGCAAATGGTACTTTTACTGCACGTGTAGTTCCTGGTATGGGTGTTCTTATTTTAGGAGATGATGGTGCTGAAACAGTTGAGATAAAGGCAGGTTCTACTGATTATAATGTAATGATTAAAGGACGTGCTTCTTTGGAAATCGGTCAGGTTGATGTCCTTGGTAAAAGAAAAGCACCTTTGTTTAAGAAAGTTCCTTCCACTGATACTGGTTGGGAAGTAAGTTTTAATATTAATGCTAATATTCCTGCTGGCGTTTTAAATAGAAATTCTCGTTTGATGATTCAGCCATTAATTACTGATTGTCAAACAGAAGATACTGTTGATTATCTTGCTCCTTTAATTTATGAAGGTAAGAGATATCATAAACTGCAGGATAAACGTATGGATTTTAACTATGAGGATAATGATCCTGTAGCTGTAGGTTATCGTCCTGATGTTGTTATTGAAGAAAATAGAGCCTTCTTTATTGATACTAATGTTGTATATAAAAAACCTAATAAGGATAAAACCTATAAGTGTTGTTACTTTGTAACTGCAGAGGATTATACTCACAAGTTTTTTGATAATGGTGGTGAAGGTACTGGTAGCTGTTTAAGTTTTAAACCTTTCAAATTTTTGAATTTTGATGTAGTTACCGCTAAGATGCCTTTGACTTCTGAATTTTATGATCAGGCCGAATCTCAGGTTCGTGATGTTCCTCGTAATCTTCAGCTTCGTTTTATCGTTGGTACTGATAATCTTACACGTGACTCTTTGAATGATATTGAGTTAGGTAAATTGTCGGATGAGATGAAATCTTATGGTGATCGTCTAACTGAGATTAAAGTTGAAGGTGCTTCTTCTCCTGAAGGTTCTTTAAAGTTAAATACAGAATTGGCTCGTAAACGTGCTATTCGTGCGCAAAATTTATTACGTGCTCGTTTAGGTGCTAATGCTAGATATGTCCGTCTTCCAGAACCAAAAGTTACAGTTCATACATGGGAAGATGTTGCTATCACTCTAGGTAAACAAGACACAGCTCATTCAGCTGAAATCCGTAAAATTATAGCAGATAATGGTGAGGCAGGTGCTTTCGCTTCAATTCGTCACCTTGCATATTACGAAACAGAGATTGTGCCTATCATGGAATCTCAGCGTGTTATGAAATGTGCATATCAATATGAGATTGACCATATTATGGACGCTGATGAAGCTACTTCTGAATATTTTGCACATAAAGAAGATTATATTTCTGGAAAGAAAGATCTTTCTGATGGTGACTATTATAATTTGTTCGCATCTATTACAGATAGTGCTGAACTAGCAGTTTTAACTGACGTTGCTTATCGACATATGGTAAAGCAACCAGCCTATGAATTATTGAAGATGTCTCCATATATTGCAAATAGAAAAGCTCTTCAGAATATACGTACAGGTATTTATGACCCTGAAACTTTAAGACCTTTTATTGATTATTCTGTTGGAGCTCTTAATTCTCTTGATCATTCAACTGGATTGGTACGTAACCGTCGTGCAATTATGATTAATCAGGCTATTATATATTTCCAGTCTCAGAAATTGGATACTGCTCAATTTATTATTGACATGGTAAGACGTAATGGTACAGATGAGTCAGTTGAGAAATTATCTAAGTTCATTGTCTTCGTACGTGAATTCTTTAAGACTAATCGTTCTGCTGAAGAAGAGGCAGAGTTCCAATCTGCTTACGATTTTGTCTTGAATTCATCTCCTGATAACCGTGCTGTATTATTTGCTGAATTGCATTCACAGTTAGGAAAAACTCGTGAGGAAGCAGAAGAGTGGATTGACAAACTTGACGATAATAATGCAAAAAAATGGTATTTGAAGGGTCTAGTATGGGCTGATGAAGCTGGACGTGAGCCAGATCTTGGTAGTCAAGATACAGGTTTTAAAACTTTGACAGATCAAGAATATATGGAAATGCAGTCAAAGAATCCTGAAGCATTAGTGGCATATAATAAGGCTTTGGACGAGCATTACCAAGCTCAACAGAAGCTTAAAAATATGAAAGTGCCATTTTATTTAGCATTCTTCCAGCATAGTTTTGATTTGCAACCTAAGTTTATTAGATTGTATTTTAATGAAGGTAATGTTAGTGATGATGTTCGTAAGGCCCATCCTTACAAGAGAGCTGATATTCCTAAATATCGAAATATGTTTGATTATATTTTATCTCATCAGCAAAAAGCTGCAGAAGAAGCTGCTGCAAATGCAGAAAATGCTAATAGCGAAAAGGCTAATGAGGATAAAACTCAGGAACAGAATAACAGTGAAAACAAGTCTGAAACCGTAGAAAAGAAGGCAGAATGAAAAGACAATTGAAATTTATATTAGCTTTTACAGGTAGCATGGTTGCATTGTCAGCTTCTGCTACTCCTGATATTGCACCAGTATTGGATGATTCTATTGATTATTCAATGATGGATGAAGAAGAAATGCTACGTAAGCGTTCTGAAAATAGTACTGTCCACAAAAATACGGCAACAGGTATGAATGCCCGTGATTATATCCTCGAGAATCGTTACAGAAATCATGGGGATAGCTTCTCTCATAGATTTTTTGATCATTGGTATCTTCAAGGTGGTTATGGTGTTCAGAGAATAGAGCCTGTCAAGAAGTATTCATATGACAACCTTATGTCTGTCAATTTCGGTATTGGCCGTCAATTTAATCGTCTAAATAGTTTTAGATTGATGTTTGATGGTCAATATGGATATCGTAAAAAATTAGGAAGATCAATTTATAAAGGTCAAGTTCATTTAGATCATATTTTTAGTTTATCAGACTATTTTTATGGTTATAAACCAGATAGAACTGTTAATTTGTCTACAGTTATTGGCTTTGGTTTGATGGGTACTCATTTGTCTACTGAAGATGTTACTAAGATATCCCCTGAGGTTCATGTAGGTCCTCAGATTAAGATTGGTGTTGGACCACGTTCCGCTATGGCTATTGAACCTTATGTTGGTTTAGGTGGTGATCAAGCTGATGCTTCTGAAAATCGTAATTGGAAATTGTATGATTTGTTCTATGGTGTTAATTTGAACTATGTTTACTTCTTGAGTAAAAATTATTCTCCAGAAGCAAAAGGTCGTTTTATGGCTCATAGAAAGGATGAAAATTATTTAAGTTCTACTGATGTCATTCCTGCTTCTTGGAGAAATCCTTGGTTTATTGAGTTTTCTTCTGGTTTAGCATGGAATACTTCGTCTTCAATATCTTCTGATAAGACTGTTGGTAATGAGTGGGGATTATCTTTAGGACAATGGTTGTCACCTGCTTTTGGTATTAAGGGTACAATGTTTAATAGTCAAACTTATTGGAAGGTAGATGATGTTAATTCTCTTAAACCTAAAGTTGGTAATCCTAGTCAGAATATGATATATACAGCTTTTAGAGGCGAATTATTATTAAACCCATTAGGTTTTAATAGAAATTTCTTATGGGATAGGCCTGTTGATTTCTATTTATTTGGTGGTATGCAATTTGGACGTCTTAGAAAGTATGGCTTTGATCCTAATGAAGAAATGATGCGTGTTCCTAGTATGGGTTATACTGCAGGTATTCATCTTTCTACTAGAATCTCTCATGATTTACAAGCTTTCGTAGAGCCAAGATATAATTGGTTGACTTATAAGTATCCTAATGGAATGAATTACTATAAGTATACAGAACGTGGACCAATATTAAATTTTGGTTTAACTATGGTTATGCGTTCTCCTAAATTCCGTCAGTGGGATGACTCCCGTGAATATCAATCTGAAATGGGTCAATTCTCTTTCGGTGGTTTCTTTGGTCCTAGTTTATTCCAAACAACATCTCCGATGTACGATGGTGGTGTACCTAACATTAATGTTGGTGTTTATGCTGAATATCACTTCAACCATGTAAATTCTGTTAAAATCATGTATGAACAACTATTTAGAAAGTTCTATACAACTGATTATTCAAGATTAACTTCGTTTGGTTTGGGTTCTTTAGGTTATAATATTAACCTGACAAATGCTATGAGTGGTACTATTCTGCATCGTTTCTTTGAATTAGAATCAAGTTTTGGTCCTACTATTGCTTTAAAGCCTTTTGAATTAAGTAATCACCAACCAAGCTGGATGAAATATTATAATAAGAATGACCTAAAGTTAGCTTATGGCGCTTTTATTAACTTTAAGTTAAAGGCTAGAGTTAATGATAAGTTTGATATATTCTTATCGCCAACATTGTATGGATTATATGATTTTAAAATGCATGGAGTTGATTTCCCTCATATTCCACACATTTTTAATGATAAGATTACTGTTATTGAGACTATTAATATTGGTTTACAGTATAATTTGAAGTTGAACTGATAACATATTAGATATGAATAAGTATAAATATTTTATATTCTTCCTTTTCTTTTTAGTAAGTGCTTCAGGAGCATTTGCTCAAAATGATAGAGATGCAATGGAAGAGGCTTTGGCTCAAATATTGAACAAGTATTCTCTCCAAGCTGATACTTTGGCTAAGCGTTTTTCAAAGACTCATAAGAAAGATGCTGATATGCAAGTTCGTATCGCACGTAGTTATCATAGAAACCGTGATGACCAAAAGGCTAATGAATACATAGAAAAAGCATTGAAGGTAAAAGAAGGTTACGGACCTGCTTTTATCCTTCAGGGTGATATCTATGCTTTTAATCAGGACTCAGCTACTGCTACTGGTTTTTATAAAAGAGCCATGGATGAAGATCCAAAAAATCCTGATGGCTATTTAAAGTATATTGATGCTGTCACTAAAAAAGATCCTCAAGCTGCAGTTTCTGCTTTGGAAAATATGAAATTGTTTATTCCTGAATATCCTGCGGCTTTAGCACAGGCTACTATTTGGTTTCAAAATCAGAAATTTGATAAGGCCATAGAAGCTTATGCACAAGTTGATTCTACAAAAATGGATGTTGATACTTATGCTAATTATGCATTCTCATACTACTTTAGTCAGAAGTATGATGAGAGCTTAAAATTAGCTCATAAGGCAGATAGCTTATTTCCTAAGAATTTCCGTTTGCAACGTATTATGCTGTATGATTATGCTGAGAAAAAAGATTATAAAAAGGCTTTGACTTATGCAGATAAGGTTTTGAACTTTGTTTCTAAGAATGAAAAGGAAAAAGCTAATACACTTGATTATACATATTATGGTATGGCTTGTAGAGGTGTAAATAAATTGGGTGATGCTATGTTCAAATTTGCTCAGTTTGTTAATGATACTACTAATTCACCTCAGGATATTGCAAATATTCATGCTCAAGCTAAAGGTTTCGTTGATGGATTGAAAGCTGGTGGCTTATATGATGATGCTGCTAAAAATTATACTATTTACTTGAATGCTCGAAAAGGTTCAACTGATTATGATTACTTTAGTGTTACTGAAATATATCGTGCTCAGGCAGAGGACGCTATTGCTCTTAACACAGATTTAGAGCAGGCTTATCATCAATTAGATAGTATTTACAATATATTTGAAGTTACTCATTCTAAATGGGACCAGCTTGATGCAGTTCTTTATTATCATGCTGTATATTGTACCTCTATGCTCGATCCTAGCGGAGCAAAAGGTTTGGCAGTCCCTCTTTATGAGAAATTGATAAACTATGAGTCTGGTAGAAAATTAACTTCTCGTGAAAATAATCTGCTTAAGAATGCCTATATTTATTTGGCTTATTATAACTATAATAATGGTCATAAGATTACAGCAAAGAGTTATGCACGAAAAGCTTTGCAGATAGATCCTAATAATGCAAATGCTAAGCGTCTTCTCTAATTAAATAGATATTTTTTATATATGTAGTACGAGTCAAAATTAATGATTTTGACTCGTATTTTTTTATTTGTTAAATTCTTCCTTTTTTGTTTGTTACTGGTTAAAATATTTTAAACTAACCATACTTTTTGTACTTTTGCTCGTCTTATTAATAAATTTGCATTTGTAATAACATATTTATGTGTAACTAATATAAAATATTTAGATATGAAAAAGAAAAATCTTTTAGTATTATCTTTGGTATGCGCAACACTGCTTGTTTCAAGTTGTGCAAGTAAGAAGGAATTGGAAAACTGTCAAAATGAGAACAAAGAGTTAACTTCTAATTATCAATCTACTAAGGAACAATTAGCTGCATCAAATGCTAAGGTTGCTGCCCTTCAGGATCAATTGGCTCAACAAAAGAAGGATTATGCTAAATTACAAAAATCTTTGGATAAGAGTTTAACCAACGCAAACTCTAATAATATTAATATCTCTAAGTTAGTTGATCAGATTAACGAAAGCAATCAATATATTCGTCACCTGGTAGAAGTTAAGAGTAAGAGTGATTCTTTGAATATGGTTCTTACCAATAACCTTACTCGTTCATTAAGTAAGGAAGAACTAAAGGAAGTAGATGTACAGGTTATGAAAGGCGTAGTCTATATTTCTTTGGCAGATAATATGCTTTATAAGAGCGGAAGTTATGAAATTAATGATCGTGCAGAAGAAACTTTGAGTAAGATTGCTAAAATTATCATGGATTATAAGGACTATGATGTCTTAATCGAAGGCAATACCGATAACGTTCCTGTTAATGCAAAATCAGCAAATATGAAGAATATTCGTAACAACTGGGATTTATCTGCATTGAGAGCCTCTTCTGTTGTTCAGTATCTTCAGGATCATTATGGCGTACAGCCTAAACGTTTAACTGCAGGTGGTCGTGGTGAGTATAATCCTATTGCATCTAATGACACAGAATTAGGTAAGCAAAGAAATAGACGTACTCAGATTATTATTACTCCTAAGCTTGATCAGTTCATGGATTTGATAGATAAAGCTCCTGCTGATGAGAAATAATAGTAGATAGTTAATAATTGCAATATAATATAAGAGAAATCTTTCAATTTGAAAGATTTCTCTTTTGTTTTGTTTTAATTTACTTTGTTTTTCTTTTAAATCGATTCTTTTTGTTACCTTTGCATCATTATTTCTAATTTTTAATTACCCTATATGGGTTGGGAGATTTTATTATGGAAAAGATACAGATGACGACCCCTTTGGTCGAAATGGATGGTGATGAAATGACTCGAATTCTTTGGAAGATGATCAAAGATGAATTAATACTTCCTTTTGTTGACTTAAAGAGCGAGTACTATGACCTTGGTCTTCCAAATCGTGATATAACTGAAGATCAAGTTACAATTGATTCAGCTAATGCTGCTAAGAAGTATGGTGTTGCTGTTAAATGTGCTACCATTACTCCTAATGCAAAAAGAATGGATGAGTATCATCTTCATAAAATGTGGAAGAGTCCTAATGGAACTATTCGTTCTATAATGGATGGTACTGTTTTTCGTGCTCCACTTACTATCCCTAGTATTCATCCAGTAGTTAAGAATTGGGAACAGTCTATAACTATAGCTCGACATGCCTATGGAGATGTTTATAAAAGTGTAGAAATCAGTGTAGATGAACCTGGTATTGCCAAGTTGGTTTTTGAAGGACAAAGTGGAAAGTCTCAAGAAATCGAAATTCATAATTTTGATGGTAGTGGTGTAATTCAGGGTATGCATAACACTGATAAAAGTATTCGAAGTTTTGCGCATAGCTGTTTCAAGTTTGCTATTGATACCAAGCAAGATCTTTGGTTTGCTACTAAGGACACTATATCAAAAACATACGATGCACGTTTTCGTGAGATATTTGAAGAAATTTATGAAAACCAATATAAAGATGATTTTGATAAGTTAGGAATAAGTTATTTCTATACTTTGATAGATGATGCTGTAGCACGCGTAATACGTTCTAAAGGCGGCTTTATATGGGCATGCAAGAATTATGATGGTGACGTAATGAGTGATATGCTTAGTACAGCTTTTGGTTCTTTAGCAATGATGACTTCTGTATTGGTTTCACCAGAAGGCAACTATGAGTATGAAGCTGCTCATGGTACAGTAACTCGTCACTATTATCGTTATCTTGATGGCGAAGAAACTTCTACTAATCCTATGGCTACAATATTTGCATGGAGTGGTGCACTAAGAAAGCGTGGTGAATTAGATGGAAATGATAGGTTGATTAATTTTGGAAATCAATTGGAATCTGCATGCTTTGCTACCCTTAATGATGGTATTGCAACTAAGGATTTAGTTGGATTAATGGAAGGTGTTTCTGTTAAACAAGCTAATAGTAAAGAGTTTATAGAAGCTATCCGTGAAAGATTAGAAAAATTGTTGAATTAATAACTCTCTATTCTTATACTTTAAGGAGGGTGTGTCGAAAGTAATGTTTTGACACACTTTTTTTTATTTATGCTACATA
>REGX01018912.1_pt1 | contig 21935 bp, 20 predicted proteins | sample 2276321 | NCBI WGS metagenome assembly REGX01 (sample SAMN08335021, study PRJNA423103) | bovine gut metagenome | biome: bovine gut metagenome; feature: rumen; material: feed digesta; isolation source: rumen digesta from from 15 high feed efficiency cows and 15 low feed... | host: Bos taurus ... | reverse complement strand
CAACTGAAACTATAATTTGATACAAAAATGAATTTAGGATTACCTGAAATTGTACTTATCGCATTAGTTGTCTTACTCCTTTTTGGCGGAAAGAAAATTCCCGAACTAATGAAAGGCCTTGGTAAGGGTGTGAAGAGTTTCAAAGATGGAGTTAACGGTATAGAAGACTCTATCAACCCTAAGGAAGAAACCAAAAAGGAAGAAGGCAAGACAGAAGAATAACAAATAGAATGGCAGACACCGAAACTCTCTCCGACAAAAAGGATAAGAGCACTACTCCTATGACCTTTTGGGAGCATCTCGACGTATTGAGAAGTAGCATCATCAAAATGCTGATGATAACTATTGCAACAGCCATCATTGCATTCTTTTTCAAAGAACAACTCTTTGATATTGTACTTGCTCCTAGTCATGCCAATTTTATCACTTACCAACTTATGGGAGCAGAACCTTTCACGATTCAACTTGTGAACATTGGTTTAACTGAGCAATTCATGATTCACATGAAGACTGCTTTCTATTTTGGTGTTGTCATAGCCTCCCCCTTCATTCTATACCTTCTTTATCAGTTTATTCGACCTGCACTTTATCCTAATGAAAAACGCTATATGCTGTCAATAGTTGGTTCTAGTTATATTATGTTCCTCATTGGAATATTAATCAACTATTTTCTAATTTTTCCCCTTACAGTTAGATTTCTTGGCACCTATTCAGTAAGTGAAGATATCCATAATATGCTTTCCCTTGAAAGTTATATGGATACCCTTCTGATGATGTCACTAATCTTTGGAATTGTATTCGAGCTACCAATTATTAGTTTTTTGTTAGCAAAATTTGGTCTGCTCAAAGCCGAATGGATGCAACAATATCGCCGCCACTCTATTGTTGCAATACTTATAATAGCAGCCATCATCACTCCTACCTCGGATGTATTCACACTAACAATCGTAAGTCTGCCTATCTGGCTACTATACGAAACAAGTATTCTCATCGTAAAAAGAGTTTGACAAACTAGAGAAGTCTCTAGATATGTAAACGTTTTCGTAAGGAATCGAAAGAAAGCATACGCCATTTCTAAAAAAATGGTGTAATTTTGTAGTTGATATTTCAACAATAGGTTTAATTTAAATCAAATGAATAGAATTTTTACACTTTTAGCGATGTCCCTTATGGTAGCATTTGCTTCTGCAACCACTTTCGATGCAGGCAAACCTATCGGATGGGGAGAAAAAACAACAGGTAGTCAGGACAAGAATCCAGTTGTAGTCACAACTCTTTCTGAATTAAAATCAGCGCTCAGATCTGCTTCCAACAAAACTATTTACATTAAAGGTAGCATTGAGGTAACAGGCGGACAGCTAGGATTAAATGCCGTAAGCAACGTCACAATTTATGGACTTCCGGGTAGCAAGATCTATAACGAGGGAAGAAATACTGTTTCCGAAACAGGTATTCTCTATATCAAGAACAGCACAAACATCATTCTTCGCAATCTCACTTTAGAGGGTGCTGGTGCTTACGACATCGACGGAAACGACAATCTAACCCTTCAGAACTGTCAAAATGTATGGGTAGACCACTGCGACTTCCTGGATGGTGTAGATGGAAATTTTGACTGTAATCATGCCTCAGACAATATCACAGTAAGCTGGTGTCGTTTCCGCTATCTGAAGGCACCTAAGGCTGGAGGTTCTGGTGGTAGTTCCGACCATCGTTTTTCCGATCTCTGGGGAGGTAGCGATAGTGAGAATAGTGTGGGAAAACTTAATACCACTTTCGTAAACTGCTGGTGGGATGAAGGCTGTCGTGAGCGCATGCCACGTATCCGCTTTGGCAAAGTACATATTCTCAACTGCCTTTACTCAAGTTCTGTTGCAAATTATTGCATTGGCGTAGGTTACAAGGCACAAGTGAATGTTGAGAATTCTGTATTCAAAAATAAAGGAAGCAATTGGAAATACCCTTCAAACAATGCTAAGACCGATGCCAGCTATATCTTTAAGGGATGTATTGGACAGAGTGATACCAAAATAGCAAATACCGAGCCTATCTTTACTCCAACTTATGAATACACAGCTATGGCTACTGAGGATGTAGAAGCTGCTGTTAAAGACGAGGAGATTGGTGCAGGTGCTACCCTTGATATTGAGGAAAAAGAGTCATTTACTACTAGTATCAACAGTAGCTACGAAAAACCAAAGTTTTCAAGCACTGAGTATTATAACTTGAATGGTGTAAAATGCAGTACTCCTTGCAAAGGGATAAACATCGTCAAACAAACATATAACAATGGCGATGTTAAAACTTCTAGAATTATCGTGAGATAAGTTTTAATATGCATCATGTGTCCCCCACTCTCATCACTAGATGAAATGGGGGCATTTTTTTGCATATTACAAAATGATTTCTACTTGATTATCTTCAGATACCTTAAAATGAACATCCAAGCCCTTAAAAGGCATCCCATATACTTTATTTGGATTCTTTTGGTATTGAGGACGAGGGTCTTCAGCCAACACCTCTTTCAACTGAGTAATATCTGCCGCATCAAAACCTTTCAGCTTCAACTTCCTCTCTTGTTCCGAATTAATTTCAACAGAAAGTTTCTTCCACTGGTTAGCATCCACAAAGCCACTTCTAGCCTCGGGATGACTGTCTGCATAGGTCACATAGGGTTTGATATCGTAGATAGGAGTTCCATCCATTAAATCAGCTCCTTTCACATGAATAATAGGGCCTCGACTACTCTCCCATTCTATATAATCAATGCGAACACTTGACAATCCCATCTGATTAGGACGAAAAGGACTACGGCTTGCAAAAACACCCACCTTCTCATTGCCTCCCAAACGAGGAGGACGCACCATCAGACTGTTGGCCTGATGCGGATTGGCAGAAAAGCCCCAGATGAGCCAGAGATAGTCAAATTGGTCAATACCTCGAATTGCATCAGGATTTCGAAACTGAGGTTCAAAGACAATCTCTCCTTTCAATTCTGGGATGATTCCCGATTGTTTAGGAATGCCAAACTTTGAAGTGAAAGGAGAATGAAAGCGAGCAACAATTTCCATTAAATCCAACCTTTTGACTTGAATTCCTCCATTAGAGGCTCTGCAAGGATCTTAGCATCAGGATGAGGGGCACCCGTAGTTCCTAAAGCACGAAGATCGAAGAAATGAAGCCAATCACTCACAAAAGCCGTATGCACTAATTCTGTATTGGTATTCAAAGGAAGAATGGCACGAGCTTCCTGAGGTTTACAACCAAGTTTGATAAGATTCATATAGGCATGTTCAACTGCAAGATTGGCAAAAACCCAGTTCTTGTATTTGCTCCACTCTCCGGAACGACCTTCCGAAAGATCACGCATCAAATCTACAAAGGTATGATCATCAAAAGACTCTTCTCCCTTATAATCCTCTTCCTCTTTCACCCAAACAGGAAGATTCACGCTGATTTCACTTCCAAATTTATTCTTGGAATAGTTGCAATAGCGAGTTGACTGCTCTGCCATTGAATTCACACGATGGCGATTATACTCGCGGGTGGTACCAATCTGAGTAGTAAAATGAACTGTTACACGAAGTTCATGGTCAGGTGTATAATCGCAAAGATATTTTTCAACATCCTCATCCCTCTTGTTTTCCTTGATTACACGATAATTGGTAGTAACGAAAACCTTACCCTCCTTCTCATTCACTTTTGAGAACTTATTGGTGCGATAGAATGTCAAAGCCTCAGCATCTCCCATCAGATAAACGGTGGCATGTTCAAGCATCGCATAATGCTCTGCCTGAATCAGACGGTCAACAAAAGGACCCGCAGAAGTTTCTGTAATGCGGTCCTCACTCTTATAACAGACACGGCCAACGCGTTCTATCTGCTTGTAAACACCATCAAAGCCAGAAGGCTGCTCCCATATTTCAAAAGAAGGTTGAATGATTTTCATAATTTGATTGCTTTTTATTGAATGCAAAGATAACAATTAATATTGAAATAGTGAAAGAATGAAAAAATAAAAAGACAATCATAGTATTCATGAAGTATAAAGACGAGATAATTCGATTTCAGAATTCGTCGAAAAGTTACTAGCAAGTGGTCGAAATTCATTTCAGCACAATTAATACATTATTTATATTTGCAGCAGAAATAAAAATCAATAAAGAATTAGCATTATGAAAAAGATTCTATCACTTTGTATGATGGCCCTGGCAAGTTCTTCTGTAGCATTGGCTCAGAATACCATTGTAACGGGTACACTTAAGGACTCTGTCTTGAATGAGACTGAACCATACGCCACCATTCGTGTTTACAAGAAGGGTAACTATAAAACTCCAGTAGCTATGTCGGTTACAGGTGCGAATGGAGAAATTAAGCAAGCAATCAATGGAAAAGGCAATTATATTATTTCTTTTGAATCTGTAGGAAAAAAGAATATTCGTCGTGAAATCACCTTGAACGGTGAGTCCACCCTGAATATTGGCGATGTTTATACTGCTGAAGACTCTAAACTTTTGAAAGGTGTTGAGGTGGTTGCACAGAAACCTATCGTAAAGATGGAAACCGACAAGATGACTTATAACGTTCAGGAAGATGTCGACTCTAAGTCATCCACTATTCTTGACATGCTAAGAAAAGTACCAATGGTGTCTGTCGATGGACAGGATAACATCACAGTGAATGGTGGATCAGGTTTCAAAATTTATGTGGATGGGAAGCCTAATCCTATGTTGAACAGCAATGCTTCCGATATTCTGAAAGCTATGCCTGCAACCTTGGTAAAAAATATCGAGGTTATAACTAACCCTGGTGCCAAATATGATGCTGAGGGTACTACCGCCATACTTAACATCACAATGAACCGAGAGGGTGCAGAGGGTGCTTCTGCAGCCGACATGAATGGCTATAATGGTAGTCTGAGTGCTACTGCCAGCACTCGTGGTTGGAGAGGTTCTGCTTCGCTCAGTGGTCAACAGGGCAAATTCAGCTATAATGCAATGGGTATGTATAGCGACCGAAATATGGATGGTATGGACACTGAGATGACACAGACTGAGAAAGATGGCTCTACAATGATTACCAAGCAAACTGGTGATACTAAAAACTCTTTTGCTATGGGAAATCTAGGTTTAGGTATTGATTTCGATGCCATGACCAGCATGCATGCAACTTTCAGCTTGATGAAGATGAATGCAAAGAATGAAGGAAATGCCATTACAAATAACTTTGGTGGAAGATTTAGCAATGGATACAACTATACAAATAGCAATCTTACGAAAATGAACCGTACCTCCATCAATGCAAGTGCTGATATTTCTCGTTACCTCAATAAGGAGCACACCAGTAGTATCGCCCTTACTTATCAGTTCTCAACTAGTCCTAATCAAACTGAAAACAAAACTATCTATGACAAGGATTATTCTGAACTTACTCAATATAGCTTTACCGATCGCTATACCGATAACAATCCAAAATCCACTGAGCATACGTTACAGCTCGATTATGTTACCCCAGTTGGCAAGAGCAACAGTTTAAGTCTGGGCGCAAAGTATGTAAATCATGCCAATAAAGCTGATTCCAAATTCTACGATATTCTGAATGGGAAAGACATCTACAACCAAAGTCTGAGTTCGCTTTATGAAGATAATCAGTCGATATTGGCAGGATACGCAGAGTTTAACGGAAGCTTTGGTAAGTTCTCTACACGCGAAGGATTGCGTTATGAGCACACATGGGAGAGCATCAGCTATCAGTTGGGCAACAAGACAGATTTCAAGAAGAACTATGGAAGTCTGGTTCCTTCTTTGAGTCTCACCTACAACATTGCCCCAACCATGAACTTGGGTGCTAGTTATGCCATGCACATTCTTCGTCCAGGTATCACGTATCTGAATCCATACATTGATCGTTCCAACCCAACTCAGTTGAGCTATGGTAACGAAAATCTCGATGTTGAGAAATCACACTATATCAAGTTGGTCTTCAATAGCTATTCCCAGAAGTTTATGTTCAACTTCACTGTAGGTCAGAACTTCTGCAATAATCAAATTGGCGAGTATAGCTTTATGGATGAAAACAATCTGCTCAATAGAACCTATACCAACAACATTAAGAATCGTTGGACCAATTTCAGCAGCTACATGCGCTGGACACCTAGCAAGACTACAGTTTTGTCTTTGAGTGCAGATGTTGATTATGGTGATATCAGAAGTGAGGCATTAGACTTGAAGAATCATGGCTGGCAATTTAATGGCTACTTAGGATTGGAACAGACACTTCCTGCAAAGATAAGTTGGAGTACCGGAGTATTTGGTCAGTCAAAAACCTATGAATTAATGGGATACAACAGTGGAATGAGTATCTTCACCACCTCACTCACCAAAAAGTTCTGTGATGACAAACTGAGTGTAAGCTTAAGATATATGGTACCTTTCACCGGCAAGCTGAACTTCGAACAATATTCTCACTCATCAGCCTACACACAAAGCACCAAGATCAATGTACCTGTCCAGGATATCAATCTTACTGTTACTTGGAACTTTGGCAATACAAAGAAGCGATTCCAGCAGCATCAGAGTCGCGTACAGAGTGAATATGGCGAAAAGGCCAGCAGCAGCGAAACTATCGGAAATACAGGTAGTACAGGTACTGGCATGGGAATGTAAAAACCATCTCCCCCACTTTTGGGGGAGATCTATCTTGCAGTAAGTCATTACCATCCAGAAATCTATAATAAATCGAGTAAAAATCGGTTTATGATAGTAACAGCAAAAAGTAACATAATTATAAATTCTGAATTATGAATTACGAATTATTAATTGGCGCTCCTTTTTCCAGAAAGAGAATGGAAATCTCCTTCTTAGCTTCACAGATATTTGTTTACTTTATGTTTGTGAGTGTTTGGTCGATTGTGGTTTTTCAAATCGAGCAGAATCCTTTTGCCGTTAAGGAATCCATCCGAGCTGTAGCTACTTTGCTGTTTATTCTCTGGTTGGTCTTTGCCGCCAACAATTATCTGCTTGTTCCTAAGATCTATGATTCTAAATGGCATCCAAAACTCAGCAAATGGATCTTCTGGGTTATCAATATGGTCTTCATTGTCTTGTTAAATTCTGAAGTATTCGGCAATGGACCAAGAGGTGGCGGAGCACACGACGGCACAGACCAACCTTGGTTTGTAGGAATGCGAATTGGCATATATTTGTTTGGTGTTGTATGGATGGCCATCAATTATGCAATGATAGGACTTGCTTTCGGCCGTCGATCCTACCTAAAACAGCAGCAAGTAAAAAACCAGCTAATAGAGGAACAACAGAAGAACACCGAGGCTGAACTTGCCTGGCTTAAAAATCAACTAAATCCGCATTTTCTCTTCAATACTCTTAATAACATATCAAGTCTCACCCAGATCGATCCAGATATGGCACAAGACAAAATTGGACAGTTGAGTGATCTTCTTCGCTATGCTCTATACGAAACCAAAGAGGAATTCGTTGATATTAATGGAGAACTGGAATTTATGCAGAATTACATCGACTTAATGAGTTTGAGATGTGGTCCAAATGTCGATATTCAAACCTCCTTCAACATTCAGAACACATCCAGGAAAATTGCTCCGATGCTCTTCCTATCCCCTATCGAGAATGCTTTCAAGCATGGTGTGAGCAGCAACAAACAGAGCTTCATCCATATCACACTCAAAGACGATGATAATACGCTCACTTTTACCTGTGAGAACAGCAATTATCCTAAGAGCGACAAGAATCGGAGTGGTTCTGGTATTGGCGTAGAAAATATGCAGCGAAGATTACAGCTCATTTATCCAAACCACTATCAGTTTGAACAGAAGCTGGAAGAGGAAACTTATAAAATAAAGATTCAGATACTATGAACTTATCTTGTATTATTGTAGATGATGAGCCATTAGCCATCAAGTTATTGGAAAATTTTGTGGAGCGCACTCCTTATCTCACGCTTCAGGCCAGCTATACCGATAGCGTGCAGGCACTAAGTGAACTGCGCGAGAACCCTTGCAACCTTATTTTCCTTGACATACAGATGCCCGACCTTGATGGAATGGAACTTTCCCGAATGGTTCCTGCCGAAACGCGAATCATTTTCACAACAGCCTTCAAGCAATATGCCTTTGACAGCTACGAGGTAAATGCACTCGATTTCCTGCTGAAGCCTATCCGATATAATAAATTCCTGGCTGCAGCCGAGAAAGCAAAGGAATGGTTTGGAATGAAGGAAAATGCTACTTCAAACAAACCTTCAAGTATCTATATTAAGGCGGATGGTGAATTGCGCCAAATCAATTTAGAGAAAATTCTATACGTGCAAGGGATGAAGGATTATGTTATTTTCCAAATGGAAAATGAGAAATACATCACTCATCTCACTATGACAGCAGTTGAAAATCTACTAGACTCCAGTCATTTTATGCGCATACATCGAAGCTATATCATAGCTCCCGACAAGATAAAATCAATAGATAAAAATAATTGTGTATACATCGGCAACGAGATCATTCACGTCACCGATGCATACCTCGAGAAATTCAATGAATACTTGAATTCAAAAATTGCCAAGTAAGAGAGCCTTAGTTATACATTTCTGCATAACGTTTGAAAGTGTTCTGCACAAGCACAAAGTACTTCTGTTGCTGTTCTTTGTCTAGAGTTTTCTCAACTGCAGCCTTGTTGTCTGCGATCGCTTTTGTGCGGATACTTTCAGCTTTGATCTTGTCTGCTTCCTTATATGAATTCTTCACAGAATAAAGCACCTGCTGCATCAATGGATAAAGATCCTTCTCTTGTTTGTGGCTCAATACCAGATACTTGCTGATGCGGTCATAATTAGGAACGTCGAAATTGGATACCTCTTTAGAAACATTTTGGGCACTCATACCCATTACCATACTTAGCGTAACAATAAGTGTTAAAACAATCTTTTTCATAACTACTTTTCTATTTATTAATACAATCTAATTTAGCTGGGTGCAAAAGTAGAAAATCCTCAAAAACTGAGAAAATAAAAATAGGCATAAATTCATTTTATACCACTTTTCTTAACATAGAACAAGTCAACGAACTTATCTCTTTCTGATTTTTGATCAAATAATACCTCATCAAAAGCTAGGAAAATTCCTTTCTATACAACTATTCTATCCCTCTCTTGCGTAGTTTCTATTATTTTAATACCTTTGCAAGAAATATCCTAACCAACTATGATATAAATACTTTTTTCGATTTATGGATGAACCTATAATTGGAATCAATCGGCATAAGATTGGGTCGGATGGTATTGGAGTTACTACTCTTGTTGCCTTTCACGACTGTCCTTTGCACTGCAAGTATTGTCTAAATCCACAATGCTTGGAGGAGCAAGAACTTCAGAGAGTCATTTCACCTGAAGAACTTTTCGACTATGTCAAGATCGACGACCTATACTTTCTGGCAACAGGTGGTGGTATTACTTTTGGAGGAGGAGAACCTTTGCTGAAGGCAGACTTTATTGTGGAGTTTTGTAAACTTGCTAATCCTCAATGGGCAATCAACCTAGAGAGTAGTTTGAACGTACCCTTGACTCAGTTGGAGAAAGTTGCCCCCTATATAAATAAGTATATTATCGACATTAAGGATATGAACCCAGCAATCTACAAGGAATATACTGGCAGTAGTAACCAGCATGTACTTGAAAATCTGCGATGGCTTATCAACCAACAACCTGCCGACAAAATTCTAATTCGACTTCCTCTTATCCCTGGACACAATACTAATGAGGATAGAAAGAAAAGCAAGCAACAGTTGCAAGAAATGGGATACAAGGATTTTGATGAATTCGTCTACATCAAAAAGAAACATTGAAAATCTAATATCAAAAATAATAAGAACTACTAATTTCTAGAACTTAATATGGAAAACGGAAAGCCAATTATAGCTAGAAATATTCTTCATGTGGTTTTTTGACTTGACGAAGAGAAAACCGAGTAATAACTATCTTGAAATATACCCTCATTTCTCTCTCACAAGTGGAGGAGAAATGAGGGATAATAATCTTTTTAAACACCCTCAAATGAGGGGGAGAAAAACTTTTATTTTACGCTGGCAACAGAGAAATAGTAATCTCTTAAAGTCTTAACCTGCTTGTCGCCTTTAAGGGTTACATTCTGCTGCAACTTAATATCCTGAGAAGAGGCTCCAATCTTCACAGCAAAGTTACCTGGAGCGATGTTCCACTGGCGCTTGCCCTGATTGCTATAGAAGCCAAACTGCTCGGTATAGAGTTTCACATTCACGGTCTTTGTCTCACCAGCCTTGAGGGATACTCTTGCGAAGCCCTGCAACTGGATAGGGCGGATATTCTGATCCTTGGTAGTTGGAGAGAGATATACCTGAGCCACCTCGTCAGCATCCATCTCACCGGTATTCTTCACCTCGAAAGATACGTTGATGCTCTCATCGGTTGTCTTTGCCTCCTTGTCTACCTTCAGATTCTTATACTCGAAAGTGGTATAGCTCAAACCATATCCGAAAGGCCATGCAATGCGTGAATCCTTCTTGTCGGAATAGTTATAGCTGATAGCCTCATTAAGCTCGCAGTTAGGATAGCTGACGGAGAGTTTTGCTGATGGAGATACCTTACCATAGAGAATATCTGCAACTGCCTTACCACCTTCTTCACCAGGATACCAAGCCTGAACGATAGCAGCACAACGGTCGGCGATCTTTGAGATTACCTGAGCACGACCGCCAAATACTACCAAAACTACCGGCTTACCTGTTGCTAGAAGTTCCTCTACATATTCCTCCTGCTTACCAGGAAGGCGAAGTCCCTGACGATCACGGTTCTCACCACAAAGCATCACGTTCTCGCCTACTGCGGCAATAATCACATCGGCATTCTTTGCCATACCGAGAGCCTCAGCCTTGTCAGCCTTCTCGTGTGCATCCACCTTACGGTGCTGTACCTTGTACTCCCATGCACGTTCATCACCACCCTGACTTGCTACTGTCTCGATAGTTTCGGTCCAGTCGCAGCCACGAGAGTAGCTGATGTTTGCATTACCAGGATTCTGAGACTTCATTCCCTGAAGCAGATTCACAACTTGCTTCTTGCCGAGAATATCCTCATTCTCGTTCATTTTCCAGAAATAGGTCATCGCAGGGAAAGAATAGTCACCACACATTGCCCACATGGAGTTGGCATTAGGACCAGTCAGCAAAACGTTGAGTTTTGCATTTTGAGTTTTGAGTGGCAATACACCATCATTCTTTAGCAATACGATACTCTGTTTGGCGATATCATAAGCAGTCTGTCGCTCTTCTTTGGTATCAAGCTGGATTTTCTCATTAGAATACAGATAGGCATTCTCATCGAAGAGTCCCTGACGGAACTTGTGGCGAAGCACGTCTTTCACTGCACGCTCAAAAGCCTCCTTCTTGATGAGTCCCTTGTCAAGACCTTCCTGAATAAATTTATAGTTAGCTCCATGAGGGAAATCGACATCATTGCCTGCATTGATAGCAGCAGTAGCTTTCTGAAGTGGAGTTTCCAAATTAGGAATCTGGTCGATAGCAGTATAATCGCTCACCACCATACCGTCGAAGCCGAGATAGCCGCGAAGGATATCGGTAAGGATTTCGTGATTGGCCACACAGTTAGTACCATGAACTGCATGATAACCAGGCATCAAAGCCTTACTGCCTGCCAGTCGAATCATAGTCTCGTGTGGAAGCAAGATTTCCTCCATCATCTCTTTCTCCTGGGCATCGCCTCCACCACCATAGCCGAGATAGTGCTTAGAGCAGGCACCCACTCCCTTGGTGAGATCGCCCTGCTGCAAGCCTTTTACAAAGGCTGTTCCCATTACGGCAGACAGATAACCATCCTCACCATAGGATTCCTCCAGACGGTTAAAGCTTGGATTTCGGCAAACATCAACCATTGGGGATAATGATAGTACACCACCCATCTTTCGCATGGCGATACCGGTCTGCTTAGTCTTGAGTTCAGCGAGTTCTGGATTGAATGAACAAGCCTGTCCAATCTGCTGAGGATAGATAGTAGCATCCTTGGTGTTCACACCTGTGAGTACCTCCTCGTGGAAAAGTGCAGGAATACCATTAGGAGTATGGTGAATAAGCCAGTCTTGAACGGCAGCCACCTTGTCTCTCAAGATGTTAGCATCCAATGGCTGCTGACTAGCATACTGTGAGAAGTGTCCGATACCATTCGGTATCAGCTGCTTGCATTTTACAGTATCCAACTTTCCTTTCTCGTCGAAAAGATCATCCATATAGCCGCTTCGGAGCTGAGCAATACGCTCCTCCTGCGACATTTTGTTATACAATTCGTTTACCTGGTTTTCAATGTCCACAGTATTATTACAACTTGCCAATGCTGCTGTGGCACAAACTGCTGCTAATATTTTTTTCATTACATCGGTTATAAAAGAGTTTATAATGCAAATATAATCATTTAGTTTGAGAATATGTTTTATTTTTGGAATAAAATATAGATTCACGAATAGAGAAATTGATTGATCAAAGATTATTATGTAGTTTTGCTTTCAATACCATCGAAAAATAAACACCTTAGCTCTTGATGAGACTCTATATTATGATAGTAATTGAATTTGTACTTATGGGTATATTACTCTTGCAGCTTAATCTTGTGGCATACCCCCTCTCTTTTCTCCACCGCGTTTTTCGAATTATGCCATTTTTTCTAAGCTATCCCTTTTTATTTAAAGCGAATGTCTTTTTTATAAGATAGTCACAAAAAATGTGCAAAATTTCAAGTTTTTACTTCCTTTTATCTTAGAAAAAAGGGGATAATGAATATAAAAAAGAGGAATATCTTCAAATTCCTCCAGCAAGGGCGATATGTAATCAACTGAGTATCAACCTACTGCAAATAGCTATATTTTAACTAGTTAAGTGATATAATTAGAGGAGCTAAATAGCCCATTTAGCACTTCTAAATGGGCTATTTATGCTATCCCAAATCAAATCCCAAATTATCAAGCAATAGAATGCTATGCTTCTTTAGACATCGGTGATCATTTAAAAAGCAAGTAATCTCACTTCATAAATCTGACCGATCTGTCGCTGAGGGTGTGCCACAAACTTGATGCGTACTTCCTTCTTGCCTTTCAGCATCTCAGCAGGAATTGGATATTCCTCGAACTTGAACTGAGAGGTGCGATATTTATGGGTATTATTTACCTCGCAAAGTTTCTTGTCATCCACATAGATATCAAACTCGCTGCTCTTCCATTCATCCTGTCCCCAGAACTTCAGACGAAGTTTGAGGTCGGTCTGTCCCTTGGTCTGCATCAGATAGCTGAAATAGTGACCATTGCGGGCATCACGGAAGAATACACCCTCGGTATTGCCTCGTTCTGTTTCATCAGCCTCCATACGGTGGTCGGTTTCTGGCTGTTGCTCTCCTGGCTGAACCTTATCAGAAGTGCGCTGCTCCAATGCCTCACGCTCCTTCTCCTCATTGGCGAGTTTCTCGATGTATGCCTTGTAATCGTTCTCGCTGAGGGCGAGCCAATACATCATATAGCGTGAATCGTGAATCTCGGCAAATGGCTGAAGTTCTCCCTGAATTGGGTTCTCCATACGAGTAGCAAGGGTGAAATGCAATGGTTTTCCTGCAATTGGCTTCAAGTCTTTTGTGATATCCTCGAGATGCTTTGGCACAAGGATTGGAGCCTTGTCGAGTGGCAACTTCATACCTCCGGCATATTGTCCAAATCGGCTATCATCTGCTATCAATGAGCGAAGATCCTCTGTACCAGTCTTCATACCCAACATTATCGGACCATACATGATTGCTACATACTGTGGCACGTTTGGCATCTTGCTGATGCTTGCATGCATTGGCATAGAGATGCTGATTTTATCGCTTTTCTTCCATTTACGTTCGATGCAGATGAAGCCATCTTTCTCGGTCTGTTTACAATCGAAGTTTACCCCTTTCACCTGGAAATTGCTGCACCAGGATGGCTTGCGAATCTTCAATGTGAAGAGACCCTTACCCTTGGCGATTTCCACTTCGGAAGTCTCGGCGTATGGGAAGTTGGTCTTCTGTCGAACCACAAAACCTCTCTCCTTCCAGTTCAATTCCGAAGCTACAAAAAGGTTCACAAAGAGGGCATCCTCCTTGGCGCTTGCCCCTTTGGTATGGGTATATACAAACTGACCATATTTTCCATGGTTCTCCATACCAGTTCCCACGCAGCACCACATAGCCTGGTTGGGTGCTGAATAGTTGCGGTAATGGCGAGGACGGGCTGAGGTAAAATATACATAGCCGCCATGCTCTGGATGCTGCGAGGAGAGGATGTGATTGAACATTGCACGCTCGTAGAAATCACCATAAGCTCCATTCGGACTCACACGGTTCAAATCCTCGGTGAGTTTCAGCATATTATAGGTATTGCACGATTCAGGTCCATCGATATCGTTGATATAGTCGATGCTGGTTTCCTTGGTTGGGAAATGTTCTCTTCGACTGTTCCCACCAAAGGCGAGCGAGCGTTGACGGGTTACCACCTCCCAGAAATACTCGCTGGCATCGTGATAGAGAGCATCGCCAGAAAGTTCAGCAATACGCTGATAGCCTATCACCTTAGGAATCTGAGTATTGGCATGCATGTTGTCGAGACAATCCTGATGCTTCTCCATAGGCAACAACAACTGCTTGTGGGCAAAACGGCGGGCGCAGTCGAGATACTTCTGCTGCTTGGTCATCGCATAGGCATCAGCAATCACCTCGTCCATACCTCCATGTTCATTGCCCAGCATCTTCTCCATCTGCTCATCGCTCAGATTGGCAGTAATATCCACCGCCCAGTCGCAGAATTTCAAGAAGAGTGCCTTTGCATCCTCATTGCCGCAATAGAGCCATGCATCACGCAAGCCGGCATACATTTTGTGGATATTATAGAAAGGAGCCCAGGTGCCCATATACATTCCGAAATCGCCCTTACGGAAGGCCGACCACATCTTGGCACTATTTGGCACACCGCCGATATAGCCCTTCGACCAGTCCTCGTTTCGCTTATCGTTGGCCTCAGCCACCAGTTTCAGTTCGGCAATCATATATTCCATGCGCTTGCGGCACTCGGCATTTCCGGTGGCTGCATTGATGGCGAGGGCAGAGAGATAGTGTCCACCTACATGTCCATCCAGACCATCCCAGTTTGGATAGGAAGGTTTGCGTGGAGCCAAGCCTGCCTCCTTACGATAAGGGGCGAGCATACGGTCGCAATCATACTGCAGGAGAGTTCGAATATTCAATTCGCTCTTGTTTTTCAAGAATCCGTCGAGCAGAGTTACATCGCTCAAAGGGAATTCGTCGGAATAGAGTTTGTCTTGCGCATTCATAGCGGATGTCATCAGGCAAACTGCACCAACTAGTAATAGTCTCTTATACATTGTTTTTTATGGTTTGGTAATTTTCTGCTGATTATCAAAAGATTCGTTACAAAGTTATATCGCTGCAAAAATAATACAATCTGATGAAAACTCCAAATAATAAGAAGATGATTTAGTGTTTATTTTCCACTAATTCACGAAATAAGAAGCATTTGTTACGTAAATTAAAGAATTTGATACGAACTAAAAATCGCTTATGAAATATTTTTTGTATCTTTGTATTCACAAAATAACAGACCATGATAAAGACAGATTATTTCCTGCGGATGCTTGAGGAGTTCTTCAAAGCGATCAGCCGACTGATAAATAAGGATGTAAAGGACCGCACAGATGAGGAGTTGAAATCGATTTATACTCAATATGTAGGCGATTTCGAGTTGCTCCGCAATTTCTCATCCGATGAGGCTATTGCGTATGCAGAGGACCAATGGAGCGAGGAACGAAGAATTTCCAAACTTGAGATGCTTGCCGAATTGTGGTATATCGAAAGCACTTTCAAGGAGCATCCTCTAAGCGATATTCTGCTTGAGAAGTCGCTGAGCCTTTTTTGCTTTGTGGATAATAACAGTTTGGAATATTCTGTCGCCAGGAAAAACAAGATAAATACCATCCAGAAACTAGTGGCAAAAAGTGCCTCGTAACCTTCGAGACTGGTGCGCTGAAATGTTAAAAAAGCTAACTCTACGGTTTAGCTGGCCTAAACCTACGGTTTACGACCTCTAAACAGTGCATTTAGACCTGCTATTTCAATGCATTATTATTTTGGATAAATAAACTGCCGAAAAACTACACGAAATATGAATTAATTTAGAAGCAAATAAAAGGAATATTATGCTTTTTCTGATTAAGTTCATCCTCCATCTGAGCTATAGCTGAATGGAAGAAGAAATCAATTAGAAATTCATCTGTACCCTCCAACCGGATAGCCCGAAGGGCAGCAATATACTCCTGTCGATTTTCCTTCTTTATAATAAGTTCAGGCAGTTGATACTTCAACAAAATCAGATTAGTAAGCAACCTGCCAGTTCTGCCATTACCATCCCGAAATGGATGCAGATACTCATAAAAACCATGAAATTTAGCCGCAAGAACCATCGGATGAACTTTTGCCTCTTTAATGGCTTTTTCTGTTGACTCCATCAATTTGGGAACCTGCGCAATTAATTTATCATGATCACCAAAAACGGTATCACCTGCCATCATATCAACATGGGTAAACTCACCAGGAATAGCATCCGGAACTTTGTATGCTAAGGTATGAAGAGTAACCAGTTGATTTACCTTTTTCAGTAATTCAACATTGAATGGATGGTCAATATTATCATGGATAAACTCATAGGCAGCAAAATGGTCGGCCATTTCCTGACACTCAAAAAGAGTTTTACCCACAGGAGAATATCCCAGTCCTTGTTCGAAAAGAGTACGGGTATCATCAACAGAAAAAGAAGAACCCTCTATACCACAACTATGACAAGAGTAGAGTATCTCAGAGTGTTTTCTGAACTCTGAGACATCCATTGGCTGAACAATCTTCTCAAAGTATTGTTTCACCAACTCGTCATATTGTTTTATTTCCTTTTCAAACATTAATGCAAAGATACTAAATCTTCTGGAATAACTTCACTTGTTAGATTTAATTTCCTCCTTTTTCTGTTGAAGCCAAGCAATACATTCATCAGAGGCATTGCATTTGGGAGCAAAGAAACCCTCACCTGTTTTTAATATAAAATAGAAATGTGAGTTCGTTTCAATTACCTTCTTTACATAGTTCCATCCGACTTTATTATTCAATGTATCTGTTTCTATGAAAAAACAATCCTCAAAGAAGTTTATTTGAAAATCTTTGTTGTTCAAGGGACTATTTTTTAACGGATTTCTTTTATCAATCCAAAAATATAGGGTTCCCCAAATAAAACAGGAAAGAAGTAATGGAATCATATTTGTAAGATTAATAGGGCGACCATACAAATCATATACTCCAATGATAATGTTTATGCCTCCCAAAAGCAAAATACCATATCTTGCAATCTTACTGGTTTCGTGGATTAAGCCATGAACTTCCTCTTTGGTGTATTTACCATTAACTGTAAATTTCGGATTTTCCATTATACATTCATTTATTGCGGATGCAAAGGTATTACTTTTCGGCTAATATCCCAAGTTCTCCCCTACCAATATCACGATATGGCGATTGGCTGGATGACTCATGCGCTGAATGCTGATATAGTTGCAGATACTATCAGGCGACTTACAATTGTGGCAAGCACCATCCACCTGACAAGGAGTCTTTAAATCAAAACGAGTCATATTAACAGGGGCAGCAGTAGAGCGTGCTCGCTTGATGGCTGCATCCACATCCTGACAAACCTTGTTGAGACCTACCACCAGGATAACATGTTCAGGGCCATAGGTGATAGCAGCAACTCGATTGCCATTGCCATCGATATTCACCAGCACACCATCCTCGCTCATTGCATTCACGCTGGCAAGATAGTAATCACACTCGAAAGCCTTGCGATAAATAGCCACCTTCTCCTCCTGGGTAGTGACATCATCACGATCGAAAATCTGATAATTTCCCTGCTTCAGCATAGCTGTTACTCCTGTATCACGAATAGATGCAGAGCCTCCCCAACTGATGCTGCTTCCCTCAGGAATCAACTCCTTCACCTTGTTACGCAACTCCTCGGCATTCTTTGCATAGAATGCAGTATAGTGGCGACGCTCCAGATTCTTTATCAAAGTTGAAGCCAATCGCTCATTTCTCTTATCTTCTACTTCACTCATTATTTCATTAACTTTAAGTTCTTTGGCAAAGATAGAAAAAATCTATTAAATGATTTGCGATTTTGAAATTTTGTTTCTATTCTTGCATCAAGAAATTCGGTATCAACCGCATCGGTATTTTTGGTTCTGTTGCAAGAAACGAGAATACAGACAGCAGTGATATTGACATAATTGTAGACATTGATAATCCAACGCTATCACTTATGTATGAGCTAAAAGAAATCCTTAAGGCACTTTTCAAATGCGAGGTTGATCTCATTAAGCAACAAACTATTTTCAAGGAATAAACACCCCAGATGACTTTCTTCTTTCCCAAGATGGCATAATGAGACTTGATGCTTGCACAATGAGGAAAGTGATACTTGAACTACAAAAAAAATATCAATAGACTAATTGATTGCAAAAATTGATGTACCTTTGCAACCATGGGTAAAGAGAAAACTATTTGGTATCACATTGTTGCAATTGTTGTTGTATTGATCTGGGGCTGTACATTCGTTAATTCGAAAGTGCTGCTTCAACAGGGACTGGCCCCTCATGAGATTTTCTCGCTGAGATTCCTTTTCGCCTATCTTTGCATCTGGACGATCTCACCTCGTAAACTATGGAGCGATAGCTGGAAGGATGAGATTCTGATGATTTTATTGGGTATCACGGGAGGATCTCTCTATTTTGTTACCGAGAACCTGGCGGTGAAACTCGACTATGTGAATAATGTATCGTTCATTGTCTGTACGGCTCCGCTCCTAACGACAATCCTTGCCCTACTCTTTCTAAAGAGTGTAAAGGCCAACCGTTATCTCATTCTTGGTTCGATAGTTGCCACTTTGGGTGTTGCCCTTGTGGTTTTCAATGGACAATTTATTTTGCAGCTCAATCCACTGGGCGATGCACTTGCCCTTTCGGCAGCCCTATGCTGGGCATTCTACAGCATATTGATGAAATTTGTCGCCGATTGCTATAGTGCGGTTTTTGTCACCCGAAAGGTATTTATCTATGGCCTCATCACGGTATTGCCTATCTATCTCATCGAGCCTTGGAACTTCCCGCTGGAAGGTTTTCTAAAACCAGCGGTATGGGGCAACCTACTGTTCCTGGGCTTTATCGCCAGCTTCGCCTGCTTTGTGCTGTGGAGTTGGGTTATCAAGAAGATAGGTGCGCTACCAGTGAGCAACTATGTATATCTGAATCCTGTATCGACAGTAGTATTCTCGGCCTTGGTGCTCGATGAGCCTATGACATGGTTAGCATGGATGGGTGCTGCCGCAATTCTTTTGGGAGTTTATCTTTCCAATAAGAAAGAGTTGAATTAGTTAGTAACTAAAGGCATTCCCTCTCAGAGAGAGAACTTTTGATTTACCCTCAATATTGAACAATAAACCTTTCGATTATCGATGGGAGCCGACACAAATTCTCATATCTTTACAATCTTTCCAATTATTAGTTGGAATAAATTCTAAGTTAATATGTCAAATTTTAAAGTTCGGGTACAAACAAAATTAACTATCTTTGCCGAAGTGATTTAAAGGAGTATTAGTATGAACAGAATTCTTCAATTTATCAAAAACTGGACTTTGCCTTGTGCGATGGCATTGGGAGCAGGCATCTATCTGTTGTTTCATTTCACCCCAGCACTGAAACCTCTTAGCGACTGGTATGCTCCTTATAATTCGAGTATTCTGCCTGACTTTATGTTCCTCATCCTCTTCGTCACTTTCTGTAAGGTGGATTTCAAGAAATTACTGCCTGTAAAATGGCATTTCTGGATAGGACTTCAACAGGTGGTATTTGTACTGGCCCTGGTGGGAATCATCCTTGCCTTCAATATCCACGGCAATGCCCTCATCATGCTGGAAGCAATCCTTGTATGCATCATCGGACCATGTGCGGCTGCAGCTGCTGTGGTTACAGCCAAGCTAGGAGGTAATCTGGAAGAGATGACCACCTACACCTTTATCTCGAATTTCATTTCGGCAGTCCTCATACCGCTCTGTTTTCCACTGCTTCCTCAAACCAACGAGGCTGCAGCACACATCGAGTTTTTCTCTTTGTTCTGGAAGATATTATGGCAGGTGAGTGTGGTACTGCTGATGCCGATGCTGCTGGCTTATTTCACCAAGCACTACCTGAAGCGATTTCATCAATGGCTCATCAACATTCATGATTTGAGCTACTATATGTGGGGAGGCTCACTCATCGTGGTAACGGGTACAACGGCAATGCACATCACCGAGGCCTGGAGCCAGACTTCAATTTTCTTCCTTCTCTCAATAGCCGCTATGGGATTGATACTCTGCATCATCCAGTTTGCTACCGGAAGATTCATCGGACATTACTTTGATGCCACTATCGAGGCAGGACAAAGTCTGGGACAGAAGAATACCGCCTTTGCCATCTGGGTGGCAGTGGCTTTCCTCGATCCACTATCAAGTGTAGGACCAGGCTGTTATATTCTATGGCAAAACATTATTAATTCTATCGAAATATGGATTTTCAGAAAAAAAGGCTTGGAAAAAGCCTCCTAAAACCTAAAAACCTATTAGCCTCGCTGCTCTTGTTGGGAGCTACGGGCGTTTCAGCACAAAACCTTATCAAGGGCGATTATGGTTATCTCTATTGTCACATGAGCGGCAATGGTGAGTTCACTTCCTATGCTGTGAGCCGGGATGGCTACAACTATCAGGAGATACTCGATGGTAAGGCTATCTTTGATGATAAAGAACATGCCCGTATTGAGGGCGGTACGAGAGATGCTTACATCACCCGCACCTTTGATAGCAAGGGCTATCTGATGGTGACAACGGATATGTGTGTGGCTAAGAGTCATATCTGGGATAATTATGGTATGGATCTTTTCACCAGCAAAGACCTCATTCATTGGGAGAGTGTTACTTTCGACTTCCGTAAAGGTATGGAGATTTTCTGCGATGCCGACAAGGCTACTTCGCCATACAAGGATTGGTCGACTATTAATCGAGTATGGGCTCCTCAGATTTTCTGGGATCCTAACTATACCTGGAGCAATGGCGAGAAAGGTGGCTACATGATTTACTACAGTATGCTCAACCGCAAGGAGGAAGCCTACGATCGCATGTATTACAGCTATGCCACCAAGGATTTCAAGCATATCACCACCCCTAAAATACTCTTCGACTGGGGCTATGCCACTATCGATGCAGATATCAATCTGCTGGCCGATGGCAAGTATCATCTGCTGATAAAGAAAGAGGGTGGAAAGCCGGGTATCTATACCGCCACCAGCGACCACCTCACTTATGGTTGGGGCGAGCCTGTAGAGGATGATTATGTAAGCTTTGAGGGTAAGAAGAAATGTGAGGGTTCGAGTGCCTTCCAATTAATTGGCGACAGCACTTGGAGAGTGGCTTATATTCAATATAGCGACAAGCCAAGGCACTATCGTATCTGCAAGGCCGATAAGAATCTTCGAAATTTCCACGACCCAGTAGATATTCAAGGGGTGAAGTATCCACAGCATGGTTCTTTCATGCGACTCACTAAGAAAGAGTATAAGCGTTTGCTGAAGTGGGATAAGAAATCGAAGAAATAAGTATAGAGTTTTAAATATCACAAATTACTAATATAGAGATAGTTAAAAACGACAGCTTTGTCACTTAAGAAAAGAACTTCTCCCCCACTCGTGGGGGAGATTGAGAGAGGGTATGCCACAAGATT
>REGX01072412.1_pt1 | contig 22177 bp, 21 predicted proteins | sample 2276321 | NCBI WGS metagenome assembly REGX01 (sample SAMN08335021, study PRJNA423103) | bovine gut metagenome | biome: bovine gut metagenome; feature: rumen; material: feed digesta; isolation source: rumen digesta from from 15 high feed efficiency cows and 15 low feed... | host: Bos taurus ... | reverse complement strand
GTATTGGTGCAGGAATCTATAAAGATCACGATGAAGCATTTGCAACATTGAAGAAGCTTGCTGTTATTGAGCCGGATCTTGCTAAACGTGATGCTTACCTTGATGCTTATGCTAGATGGAAGTCAGTACTTGCTGAAAATCAGAAATAACGATAATTTTTAAAATAAAGTCCCTATTAGCACTGCTAATAGGGATTTTTTTGTTATATTTGCACTTTGAATTTACGTAACTTGTATTAAGTATTATGGCTCATAGTAACAACCACTTGGTAATTATGGCTGGAGGCGTTGGAAGTCGTTTCTGGCCAATGAGTACGGCAGAAAAGCCGAAGCAGTTTATCGACGTTCTTGGTGTAGGACGATCTTTACTTCAATTAACCTTCGATAGATTTGAAGGTATATGCAATCCTGAGAATGTTTGGGTTGTAACTAATAAACAGTATTTTGATCAGGTACACGAGCAGTTGCCTGAAATACCAGCAGAAAATATCCTTCAGGAGCCTTGTCGTCGTAATACAGCTCCTTGTATTGCTTATGTAAGCTGGCGCATCAAATCGAAAGATCCACATGCAAATATTGTAGTGACACCATCTGATCATATTGTTACAGACGGCAATGAATTCCGTCGTGTTGTTAGTCAATGTTTGAAATTTACTTCAAATTCTGATGCAATAGTAACATTGGGTATGAAACCAACACGTCCTGAAACAGGATATGGATATATACAGGCAGATCTAGGTGCTGCATCTGCTTTGAATAAGGAAATATTCAGAGTAGATAGCTTCCGTGAAAAGCCTGATCTCTCTACTGCACAGCAGTATGTGAAAGAAAATAATTATTTCTGGAATGCTGGTATCTTTATCTGGAATGCAGAAACTATTGTTAATGCTTTCCGTATTTATGAGCCAACAATCGCTCAGATCTTTGAATCAATGAACGATGTGTATGGTACAGATAAGGAACAGACTATTATTGATGAGCGTTATGCTGAGTGTGAAAACATTTCTGTAGACTATGCTATCATGGAAAAGGCACAGGAAATCTTCGTTTGTCCTGCTAGCTTTGGATGGAGTGACCTGGGAACTTGGGGTAGTCTACTTACGCAGACAAATCATGACATGGATGGTAATGGCGTTATTGGTAATAATATCCAGATGATAGAAAGCAAGAACAATATTATTCATCTTGCTGGACTTAAAAAAGCGGTAGTACAGGGACTCGATGGCTATATTGTAGCTGAAAAGAATGGTACATTGCTGATTTGCAAGCTCAGCGAAGAACAGAGAATTAAACAATTCTCTGGTGAAAATTAAAATATAAAATATGGAAAGAAAAGTAGCTCTTATTACAGGTGTTACTGGACAAGATGGTAGCTATCTGTCGGAACTATTATTAGAGAAAGGTTATGAGGTTCATGGCGTTATCCGTCGCTCTTCTGTTGATTATCGCGAGCGTATTGTTCACCTTGAGGGTAAACCTCATTTTCACCTTCACTATGCCGACTTAGGCGACTCTATGAGTATCGTTGGCGTAATCGGTGAGGTAAGACCAACTGAAATTTATAATCTTGCGGCTCAGAGCCATGTTCAGGTAAGTTTCGATTCTCCTGAGTTCACTGCTGATGTTGATGCTGTTGGTGTTCTTCGCGTGATTGAGGCTGTACGCAAACTTGGTCTTTCTGACATCTGTAAAATCTATCAGGCTTCAACTTCTGAGCTTTATGGTAAAGTAGAGGAAGTTCCTCAGAACGAGAATACTCCTTTCCATCCTTTCAGCCCTTATGCTGTAGCTAAGCAGTATGGTTTCTGGATCATGAAGGAGTATCGTGATGCTTACAATATGTTCTGCTGCAATGGTATCCTCTTCAATCATGAGAGTGAGCGCCGTGGTGAGACTTTCGTAACTCGTAAGATTACTCTTGCTGCTGCTCGCATCCGCCAGGGTAAGCAGGATAAGCTGTTGCTGGGTAACCTGGATTCTCTTCGTGACTGGGGTTATGCTAAGGACTATGTAGAGTGTATGTGGCTTATCCTTCAGAATAAGAAGGCTGATGACTTCGTGATCGCTACTGGTGTGCAGCACTCTGTACGTGAGTTCGCTCAGTTGGCATTCCACTTCGTAGGTATTGAACTGAAGTGGGAAGGCAAGGACATCGATGAGAAGGGTATCTGCGTAGAAGGTCCTGAGGAGCTTGTTGGCAAGACTCTTGTTGAGGTATCTCCTGATTTCTATCGTCCTACCGACGTAGTGAATCTCTGGGGTGATCCTACCAAGGCTAAGGCTCAGCTGGGATGGAATCCTAACACTACTTCTTTCGAGGAACTCGTAAGAATCATGGTGGACAGCGATATGAAGAAGGTGGCTGCTGATGATGCAGCTGCTCGCGTACGCGTAAACCTTCAGGAATATTTGGAGAAAGGTATCGTAAAATAATGTTAGATAAGAATAGTAAAATATATGTAGCAGGACACCACGGTCTCGTGGGTTCTGCTATCTGGAATAACTTGAAGGCCAGAGGATACAATAACCTCGTGGGCCGTTCACACCATGAGCTTGATCTGACTGACCAGCAGGCTGTGAAGAAGTTTTTCGATGAGGAGCAACCAGATGCAGTAGTACTGGCTGCAGCCTTTGTAGGTGGTATCATGGCCAACTCGCTCTATCGTGCTGACTTCATCATGCAGAACATGAAGATGCAGTGCAATGTGATTGAGAATGCCTACAAGCATGGTGTAAAGAAACTGCTCTTCCTCGGATCAACATGTATTTATCCTAAGAATGCTCCTCAGCCAATGAAGGAGGATGCATTGCTTACCTCTCCATTGGAGTATACCAATGAGGAGTATGCTATCGCTAAGATTGCAGGACTGAAGATGTGCGAGAGCTACAACTTGCAGTATGGTACCAATTACATCGCTTTAATGCCTACCAACCTGTATGGTCCTAACGATAACTTCCACCTGGAGAACAGCCATGTATTGCCAGCTATGATGCGCAAGGTATATCTTGCCAAACTGATACATGACGACAACTGGGATGCTATCCGCGTGGATATGAACAAGCGCCCAATCAATCCTCCATCTAAACTTGCTGAGCAGATTGGCGAGGCCAATGTAGATGGTAATGAGGATAAGGAGCGTATCCTGCAGGCCTTGGCATTCTATGGCATTGAGAATAATAAGGTAACCCTTTGGGGTGATGGATCTCCACTTCGCGAATTCCTTTGGAGCGAGGATATGGCTGATGCATCGGTACATGTACTGCTGAATGTAGACTTCAAGGATATTATCGGCATAGAGAAGTATTCATCTGCATTCTATGGCGTAAAGACTGACGGCGAAGTAAACCGCAACAACTCAGAAGGTCGTGGTGGCGCAATCCCAAGTCTTGGCGAAATCCGCAATTGCCATATCAATGTAGGTACAGGTAAGGAACTTACTATCAAGGAACTTGCCCATCTTGTCATCAAGGCAGTAGGCTTTGAGGGCGAACTGGCATGGGATGACAGCAAGCCAAACGGTACACCAAGAAAGCTGATCGATGTATCTAAATTGCATAGCCTGGGCTGGCAGCATAAGATAGAAATCGATGAGGGTGTAGAGAAACTCTATGAGTGGTATCAGTCAACTTTGAAATAATCGTTGATGTAAAAATAAAAAAGCGATATTGCTATTAAGTAATATCGCTTTTTTGTTTATCTTAATCTAAATTTTGCTCTTTTCTTCTCTTCAAGAAGTATTTTGTCAGATAGTATACGAAGGCAATTGCAACTAATCCCATGATTACCACCTTGATATACTCTCCGTATTCCATAATCTTATTTTCTAGTTGATCTTCTGGAACAATAGAGTGGAGGTACCATCCTAATGCAGCAAGAATGCAATTCCAAACACCAGCGCCTAGAGTTGTATAAAGTAGAAACTGCCAGTATTTCATTTTAGCAAGACCTGCAGGAATAGAAATTAAATGACGGATTCCTGGGATGAGACGACCAGTAATAGTTGCCATCATACCATGGTCATAGAAATATTTTTCACTCTTTTCAACTTTGCTTTGGTTGAGCATACATAAATGACCAAATTTACTATTAGCAAACTTATAGATAACAGGTCGGCCCAGGAAATAGCCTGCAATGTAGTTAATAGTAGCTCCACAGTCAGCACCTATTGTAGCAAATAGGATTACGAGCCAGATATTTAGATTACCAGATGCAGCATGATATGCTGCAGGAGATACAACAAGTTCTGATGGTACAGGAATGACGGTACTCTCAAGGAGCATCAGAATAAAGATATTAAAGTAAGTAAGATTGCTGAGAAGTGATGATAAAAATCCCATAATTTGTTTGCTTAATTGTTATTACTTAATCCTTTTCGATTATTTTGAAAATACTCAAACATTTGCTCCACTTTCATGCCTTTAGGACAGATATCCTTAAACATTTCCTGAGCTTCTTCTGGATTCACTTCAATTGCTTTTTGTGCATATTGAAGGAATTCGTCTTGGAAATCCAGTTGTCTTGCGCATAATGCAATATAAGAGTATCCTAATTTCCAGTCTTGGTTTTCTACAGCATCAAATAAACTTTTAAGTATATTGTATGCTGTATTTGCATTCTTATTTTTTTGAATGGAGATGACTATATGAATAAAGGCTATAGGCTGTATATCTGCATGCTGGAGTGCATCTATATATGCTTCTTTTGATTCTTTTATCAATTCATTCTCCATGTATATGCTGCCTTTTTGGGTCAATGCAGATACTTGATCATTGTCAATGGCTTCAATCTTATTGATACAATCAATGGCTTCTTTGACTTTACCTATTTTGCTATAGGAGACAGCCATGTTTCTATAGATCTCCAATAAATTAGGTGAACTCTTGTCTGCCATCTTTTCTGCAACGATAAAATGAGAGATTGCCTCGTCATATTTTTTAAGACCATTAAGAGCAAAGCCGATGAACATATCACCTATCTCTTCATTCGGGCAAAGAGACTTGAATCGTTCGTAATATTTGAGAGCTTCTTCATAATTTCCCAAATGGTACAAGCCATTTCCTTTATTCAGAATGGCCTCGAAATCAGTTGGGTCAATTGCAATAGAATACTCACTGCTCTGAATGGAATCAGAAATCTTATTATGCATAAGTTGTGACTCTGCAAGCTGATTCCAGTATTGTCCATTAAATGGTGCCTCATCGATGAGCTTCTCGTATATTTCCTCACCCTCCTTATAATGTTCTGTACCAATTGCAATTCTACCTTTGAGTTCCAGATAATCAGAAGAGTTGGTTTCGTGAGACAGATTCAACCATTCTATAGCATATTCCCAACATTCGTAGTCTGCAAATAAATTGGTCACATCAATATAGTAGTCTTCTCGATCTTCCTCATCGTCAATATTTTCCAACTGCAACTTCAGGTATTCATTAGCTTCAGTATAGTGCATCTGATAGATAAGAATTTCTGCCTTTAGATAATAATAATCTAGATCACTTTTGTCATCAACCAGCTCTGCATAGTTTGTTGCTGTTATTGGATCTTTATCGACAAGAAGAGAAATACGTGCACGAAAGACGAGTGGGGCTGTTGACCCAGGAAACAGTTGGACGGCATAGTCTACTGCTTCTTTTGAAAGATCAAGACGACCTTCTTGATGATAGTATTCTGCTATATCAATAAGGTCGTCGCTTTCGAGATAGATGCCATCACCATTGGCTCTGGCATCTTCCCATTTGTTTAAGATATCTTTGAATTCTTTTCTTTCGAAATATTTATTCTTCATTATAAGAAATCTTGTTTAGGCTTTCCCCTTCTGCTTGGCAAATGTATCCTTAAGACCAACTGTCTTATTGAATACAGGATGCTCTGGGGTTGAGTCTGGATCTACATTGAAATATCCTGTACGCTGGAACTGCAGATATGAAAGTGCAGGTAGCTGTGCAGCATATTTCTCGATGTAGGCATTTTTGTTAATGCTTAGAGACTCAGGGTTGAGGAATGGACGCATAGCATCAATACCTCTTACATTATTCTCTTTCTCATATTGCTTGATAGCATCACGAGGATTCTCGCAAGTCCAAAGACATTCATAGTTACGAACTTCTGCTGGTATGCAGTGGTCTACAGATAGCCAGTGAATTGTACCCTTAACTTTTCTGTTAGCACCTTCTGTACCTGCCAATGAATTTGGATCGTATGTACAGTAGATTTCTTCTACCTCACCTGTTTCTTCGTTTGCTTTAAATCCAGTACAGTCAACAATATATGCACTCTTCAAGCGAGTCTCCTTGCCAGGGTACATTCGGAAGAACTTCTTATCTGGTTCTGCCTTAAAGTCATCACGCTCAATCCAAATCTCGCGAGAGAATTCGATAGTATGAGTATTTCCTTCTGTAATGATATTGCCCTCAGCATCTTTCAATTCAGGGTTGTTAATTACCTCTAGGTTTTCAACTTTACCCTCAGGATAGTTTGTGATAATAACCTTTACAGGATTGAGAACTGCAGATACACGGGTAGCGCGTTCATTAAGATCCTGACGAACGGATGCTTCAAGTAACTTGATATCATTGAGAGCATCAAAGGTTGTATATCCGATAGAATCAATGAATTTCAGAATTGATTCAGGAGAGTAACCACGACGACGAATACCGCAGATAGTAGGCATTCGAGGATCATCCCATCCATTTACAATATGCTCGTTGGTGAGGATTAGAAGGTTACGCTTTGACATCAGTGTATAGTTCAAGTTTAGTTTGTTAAACTCAAACTGGCGTGGACGATTGTCCTCAATGTTATCAGTTTCTCCTTTCCATTCTTTAATCCAAGTTACAAAGAGGTTGTAGAGGTCACGATGAGGAACAAATTCAAGTGTACAAATAGAGTGGGTTACACCCTCAAGGTAGTCACTCTGTCCATGTGTGAAGTCATACATAGGATATGCATTCCATTTATTACCAGTACGCCAGTGAGGCATATTCAGTACACGATACATGATAGGATCGCGGAAATGCATATTTGGAGAAGCCATGTCAATCTTGGCACGAAGAATCATCTTTCCAGGTTCAACATTACCACTGTTCATCTCCTCGAAGAGTGCAAGACTTTCCTCGATAGGACGATCACGATAAGGTGAATTTGTTCCAGGCTGAGTTGGAGTACCCTTCTGAACTGCAATATCCTCAGAACTTTGCTCGTCTACGTATGCACGACCGTTCTTGATACACCATACGGCGAAATCCCATAGATCCTGGAAATAGTCAGATGCGTATACGAGTTTACCCCATTTAAAACCAAGCCACTCGATATCTTTTTTGATAGCTTCTACATATTCTGTATCCTCTTTTTGAGGATTAGTATCGTCCATGCGGAGATTGCAGACACCACCAAATTTCTTTGCTACGCCGAAATCCATCGCAATAGCTTTGGCATGTCCAATATGGAGATATCCATTAGGCTCTGGTGGAAAACGAGTCTGAAGTCGTCCACTATTCTTGCCTTCTTCAAGGTCGTTCTTAATTATCTGTTCAATGAAGTTAAGACTTTTCTTTTCTTCGTTGTTCTCTTCGTTTGTTGTCATAATGCTTTATGAATTTTTATTTTGTCTGCAAAGGTAACAAATTTAATCGAGAATGGAATGTGTTCTCGCAAAAAAGTATATAGAAATAGGAGGTATAAAGGTATATAAAACCGAAAAGCCCCTCTCTTCACAGAGCAGGGCTTTCAATTCAATAGGTATTAGCTTTTTTTAAGGTAAAAAGATTGTATTCAGGATAACATTTGCAAAGGTAAGTGTTTTTGCTATCCCTTGCAAATATTATTTTATGTTATATAACACTTTGTTTACTTTTATTGGTTGTTTAATTTATTTGATACCTCTTTCATTAAGGGCTTTACTGTATTTTGCTGCATTCTTTAAATGCTCATCATAGGTGCGTGCAAAGTTATGTGTGCCGCTAAAATCTTCTTTAGCACACATGTATAAGTAATTGTGACTTACATGATTAAGCACTGCGTCAATACCTGCTACTGATGGAATACGGATAGGACCAGGAGGAAGTCCTGTATTCTTATAAGTATTATAAGGGCTATCGATATGAAGCAGATTGTTGTAAATACGCTTCAAATCAAATCTTTTCCATGCATATTTAATAGTAGGGTCAGCTTGAAGTGGCATACCATTTGGATATTCAGCATCACGGAATACCAGACGGTTATAATACATTCCTGCCACCATTGGCTTCTCTGCATTATTTGCAGTTTCCTCATCTACTATACTTGCCAGTGTAATTACCATTTCTGGAGTAAAGTTCATTTTCTTAGCCTTTTCTGTTCTTTCAGAATTCCAGAATTTCTTATTCTCTTTCTGCATACGATCCATGAACTTGGCAATGTCGCTGTTCCAGTACATATCGTATGTGTTAGGAATGAAGATGCAGGCGATAGTTGTGGTATCATAGCCATATTTCTTGCAGAAAGACTCACTTGATAATGAATCGTAAAGATCTTCTTCGTCTATCATGAGTTTTTTGCCGATAGCAGCAGAAAGATCTCCTAGAGTTCTTACTGAAGGAATAGTGATATTTACTGGCTCCTGAAGTCCATTCTTAATATGGCGGAAAACGGTAAATGCTCCTTGGCCATTCTTGATGGCATAGCGACCTGTACGGATATGCTCAGCATAGCTGCTATGTCTTACCAGAGTTTTGAAAGCGTGAAAACTGGAGTGTCTTGAAAAAGGTTCCAGTTTCATGTATACAGAATCTACATTGTCATTGGCGTCAATGTAAACATACTCGGTCTTATCACTAGATGAGAACGACGTAAAAAAATAATAGTAGACTACACCGATTGTAACAAGAGCACATGCTAATGCACCGATGATATATCTACGTGATTTGGTTTGTTCCATTTAATTAATTGATATTTGCTTAAAACAAGTGCAAAGATAGCAAATTTAATTGAATAACAAATATTGAACTTTGAAAATTATCATTTTATTGATTTTATAGTTACCTTTGTATATGTATTAGTTTTTATTTATTATATTGTTTATGGTCAATTTTAATTTTGATACTTATATTTTCGATCTCGATGGTACCTTATTGAATACGCTGAATGATCTTGCAGCTAGTACTAATGCTGCACTACGTATGCATAATATGCCAGAGAGAACTCTCGAGGAGGTTAGATTATTTGTAGGAAATGGTGTGAAGAAATTGATGGAGCGTGCTGTTCCTGGTGGATTGGACAATCCTGATTTCGAAGCCACTTATGCCGATTTTCGCCAACATTATATGCTTCATAATCTTGATACTACACAGCCTTATCCTGGAGTAATGGATATGCTTCGTTCGCTCAAGAGTCGTAATAAACGGATTGCGGTAGTTAGTAATAAATTTTATGCAGCAACTCAGGAGTTATGTCGTCATTTTTTTGGCGATCTAGTGGAAGTAGCAATAGGAGAACGTGAGGATATTCGTAAGAAACCTGCACCTGATACAGTCATTGAAGCACTTCGACAGTTAAATGTAGACAGAAAAAGAGCTGTCTATATCGGCGATAGTGATGTCGATATTATGACAGCTCTCAATGGTGATATGCCTTGCATTAGTGTGCTATGGGGATTTCGTGATAAGGATTTCCTCATCGAGCACAATGCAACAATTTTGATTGAATCTCCTGAGCAATTATGCTAATGTATGATTGCTCAAATATTCCTGAACTCCTAATTTGTATGATTCAGAAATTGGAATTTGAGCATCCTCAATAATGAAATGTGCTCTATCTACAGAATCTACCTTATCCATGTGTACAATAAATGATCGGTGTACACGTGTAAATTCTGGACGAGGAAGTTTTTCTTCGAGTCGTTTCATATTGATAAGACTCATAATTGCAGGACGAGAATCGGTGAGATGAATCTTCACATAGTCTTTTACTCCTTCGATATATGTGATATCGCTGAAGTTGATTTTTACTAGTTTGTATTCACTCTTAACAAAGATAAAACGATCATTGTTGATGGTACTTCTTTCGATGTTAGCTGTGAAATATTCCAGTGCCTTATCTACGGAATTGAGGAAGTCCTCATAGCTGATAGGTTTCAGAAGATAGTCAAGTGCATTAGCCTTGAAAGACTCTACAGCATATTCCTTGAACGCTGTTGTGAATACCACCTTGGTCTTTTTGTCCAGGATTTTAGAGAATTCCAAACCACTTAATTCTGGCATCTGAATATCAAGGAATACGAGGTCAACTTTGTTTTCCTTGATTGGTTTCATAGCGTCCAAAGCGCTATGGTACTTACCTATCAATTGCAGAGTAGGAGTTTTTCTAACATAAGTCTCGAGCAGATCTGCTGCCAAAGGCTCATCATCAATGATTGCGCAGTTTAGTATCATATAGCGTAATTTTTGAAATGTAAATATTATCTTTTTCTATGTGATGTTCCCATTCATATTTTCCCGGGTATGAAAGCTCTAGTCGTTGTTCTACCTGGGATAATCCTATACCATGTCCACTATGATCATGGGTTTTCGGATAATTTGAATTTTCTACTTTAAATTTAATGTTCTCTTCTTTTGCCTCTAGTTCAATTTTGATAAAACATTTTTGAGTTGCAGATATACCATGCTTGAAAGCATTCTCGACGAGAGGGATGAATATTAAGGGGGCAACTCTTATATCAGCCTTTTCGTCATATTGGTATTTAGTCGTTATTTCAACGTTATTATCTAGTCTGATTTTCATCAAATTTATGTATGCATTCAGCGTATCTACGACATTGTGTAATGGTGTCCACGATTGTTGATTATCGTATAGTATATGACGTAGTAGCTTACTTAATTGCAAAATTGCACTCTGAGCTCTCTCCGTATTAAACGCTGTTAGGGCATAAATATTGTTCAAAGTGTTAAGAAGGAAGTGCGGACTCACCTCATTTTGCATTTCTTTAATTTTCGATTCTCTCAATTGGATGATAGCTTCTTGCCTGATTGCTTCCTGCTTTGCATAGTTTCTAAAGAGAAAGACAGAGAAAGAAATTGCGATGGTACCTATGTAGATAATAATATTCTTGAACATGATCATTAATAAAAATAATGGTCTATGGTCCACATTACTCATCAATAAATACCATACGCGAGTTAACAGTGTTGCTGCTAGTGCAATGGTGATACATACTACTATATATAGGGTAGTCTTTTTTTTCGAATAGATTTTCGGAATGAGTACCTTATAGTTGAAATAGTATGTGATGCACATAAATATAGGTATTATCACATTCGCCTTGTATGTCTGGAGCGAATGCTGATAATCTGGGAAAGCACTGAACAACGGTACTAGCATGATAGCAATCCATACTACTATCGATGTCCAGAATCCCGGATTCTTATACCATATATTATCTTCTTTATTCATATCTGATTGCTTCTATTGGGTCTAGCATTGCAGCTTTCTTTGCAGGATACCATCCAAAGAATATACCCGTGAATGTACATACGGCGAAACTCATGACAATACTCCACGGTTGTATGATCATGTTGATGTGCAATCCGAAGTTGATAGCCATCGATAGACCTACTCCCAATATTACGCCAATAATACCACCAGTCACACTAAGTAGAATTGATTCAATCAAGAATTGGTTCATGATGTCTATACCTCGTGCACCTACTGACATTCTTAATCCGATTTCTCTTGTACGTTCAGTTACACTTACATACATGATATTCATGATACCAATACCTCCAACAATTAGTGATATACCTGCAACAGATCCTAAGAGGATAGTCAGAGTATTCATAGTTGTATTCATCATACTTGAGATTTCCTCTTGACTTCTGATTGTGAAATCGTCATCGTCTTCTTCTTGATCATCAGTAGCCTCTTTCAGTTTATGATTGCGGCGTAAGATATCTCTGATTTGCTCTTGTGCTGGTTGAGATGCTTCTTCGGTTACAGCAGAGCAACTAATGCCTTGTAGATAAGTCTTTGCAAGTACTCGCTTCATAACTGTAGTGTATGGCGCTAATGCCAAGTCATCCTGGTCCATACCCATAGAGTTGTAGCCTTTCTTTTTGAGTACTCCAACTACACGGAATGGAATTGATCCAAAGCGAACAACCTTTCCCACAGGATCAGTTCCATCAGGAAACAAGTTGTCTACAATAGTTTGTCCTAATACACAAACTTTAGCTGCAGTCTTGATATCTGTTTCTGTAAACATTTCACCATCTGATATGGTCAACTGTCTGATAGTTAGATATTCCTGGTTTACACCATAAATAGAAGACGGTGTGTTGTTGTTTCCAAAAATCCATTGTCCAGAACTGTTTACCGTAGGGCTGACAGCAGTGATATAGTTGCATTGATCCTTAATACTCTCATAGTCTTCCTGTTTCAAAGTTTCCATAGAAGAAGCATCCTGACGAACGCCACCACGGGTATCAGCTCCAGGAGAAATCATGATCATATTACTACCCATTTCTGAAATATTGCTCTTGATGCTAGCTTTGGTACCTTCACCGATAGCAAGCATTGTAATTACAGAAGCGATACCAATAATGATACCCAATGCTGTAAGAAAGGAGCGCATCTTATTGGCAAATATTGCGCGGATAGCTATCTTTAAAAGATTGGTATAATTCATTTATTTTCCTCTTTTAAGTCTCATTATTCATCACTGTTGGCAGGCAGGGCATCAAGCCCCTTCTGTGCATCCATGATGTTATCATTGTATTCATCTGATATTACCTTTCCATCTCTCAGCTGAATATTCCTGCTTGAATAGTTGGCGATATCTGGATTATGAGTTACGAATATAATCGTACGACCTTCTGCATGTAACTTCTGAAACAGAACAAGGATTTCAAAACTAGTTCTTGTATCCAAGTTACCTGTAGCCTCATCGGCGAGGATTACCGCAGGGTTATTTACCAAAGCTCTTGCAATGGCTACACGCTGCATCTGTCCTCCTGACATTTGATTGGATTTGTGATACAGTCTGTCGGCAAGTCCTACTGCTTTCAGAGCTTCTACGGCGCGTTCTCTTCTTTCTTCAGCAGAAACATTTGGATTATACATCAGTGGTAGCTCTACATTTTCGATACTTGTTGTTTTTGGCAGCAAGTTGTAGTTCTGGAAGATGAATCCAATTTTTCTGTTTCTGAGCACAGCTCTATCTGAACGGCTCATGGTTCTAACTGATACACCATCCAGGTAGTATTCTCCACTACTAGGGGTGTCAAGGCAACCAAGTTGGTTCAATAAAGTTGACTTTCCTGATCCTGATTTACCCATAATGGTTACGAATTCGCCTTCATAGATCTTGAAGCTTACGCCTCTCAGAGCATGTACGATTTCATCACCGATAGGAAAGTCACGCTTTACCTCGTCTAGCTGGATTACTACTTTTTTATTATTTTCCTCCATCCTTTTTCTTGTTTCTAGGTCCAGGTCCTCCAATTAATCCTGCTGGCTTTTCATCTTCATCTTCGCTCTTAGGAACTACCGATGTAATGATGGTTTGACCTTGAGCAATACCGCTGATAATCTGAGTATGAGTACCATCAGTTTTTCCAATGTTAACTTTATGGGCTACTATATTCTTGCCTTCAAGTGTCCATACTTTATTCTTACCATTGCAGTCTACAATTTTGTATTCCTTACCTACAGTTTCCTTGGTAGGAGTAAATCTTAGTGACTTACTTGGTACGCTGAGTACGTTTTTGTCTTCTGAGGTGAAGATTGTAACATTTGCAGTCAAACCTGGCTTAAGTTTCAAATCTGTGTTTGATGCAGAGATTACTACTTCGTATGTTACAACGTTATTTGTAGTTGTAGCCTGCTGGCGAACTTGTTTTACTGTACCTTGGAAAGTATCATCTGGATATGCGTCAACGGTAAATGTTACACGGTTACCTTCTGCTACATTACCTATATCAGCCTCATCTACATTTGCTACAACCTGCATATTTGTCAAGTCTTGTGCAATGGTAAAGAGCTCTGGCGTACTGAAACTTGCAGCAACGGTCTGACCTTCTTCTACACTCTTAGAGATAACTACACCGTCGATTGGTGAAGTAATAGTAGCATAGCCGATATTTGTCTCAGCTCTTTTTACTTCTTCTCTTGCTGCTGCAACCTGCTCTTTGCTTGAGTTTACGCTCTGCTGAGAAGTTTGATAACTTAATCTAGCACTTTCAAATTCATCAGCCGATACAAGACCTTTCTTATATAGAGTCTGGTAGCGATTGTAGTTGGCTAGTTTATAGTTTAAGTCGCTTTCTGCACTTTTTAGTGAAGCTTGTGCTTGAAGTAGTGAAGCTTTTGCTGAGTTCAATTGGCTAGTTAATGTTGATTTGTCAATTTCAGCAATTACTTGACCTTTCTTTACCTTAGTATTATAATCAACATATAGTTTACTGATAATACCTGATACCTGAGTACCTACGGTTACTGATGTTACAGCCTCAACTGTTCCTGTTGCAGTAACGCTACTTTGGAGTGTATGTAGTGCGACGCTTTCCTGAGTGAAAGTTGTTTCTTCCTTTTTATCATTTCCAGTTGTCAACCAGATAATGATGGCTAAAGCAATAAATCCTATGGCAAAATACCAAACTTTGCTTATTCTTTTGAAATCTATCTTTTTCATGTTATTTTAAATTTCCAGTTTTGTAGAAGTTGAGCATATCAATATTCAGAATGGTCAGGTATTTGGCCTGTAATTCATTCTGTTGAGCGGTAAGCAGGTTATCTTTTCCTTGTCTCAGTTCTGCGATGTTTTTCAATCCCTCAGCAAACTGTTCGCTCAGTAGGTTGTAGGTTTCCTTAGCGCTCTCCGAGCTAGCTTTAGCAGCCTTGAATTGATTTTGCTCGTTGTTGGCTTGTATCCAATAATTTTCGATAGTAGAGTAGAGGGTGGTCTGCTGATTCTTCATATCTAGCATTGCACTTTCTCTATTGATCATTGCTTTGTTTACAGCAGTCTTTTTCGAACGATTATCAAAGAGAGGAATGCTAACTGATACACCTCCGCCAAGTGCGAAATTGTTCTTCATCTGAGTTCCCCATGCCAGCGAGTTCATAGATGTGGTACTTGTATTTACACCAGCATTCAGACTTATTGTAGGCAAGTTGCTTGCTTTGGCAATTTTTACCGACAAGTCACTCTGGTCTATCATGTTCTGATAGCTCTTGATTTCTGGTCTTGTATCCAGTGCTGAAGCATAAACAGTATTAAAAGATGGTATTTCCTGAAGAGCCATAGCGTCTGTAGCTTCTGGTACTACGACATCAAAATTCTCTCCATCTGTAATCTGTAGTAATTGCTTAAGTTGTCGTTTGTAGTCTAGCACTCTGCTTTTAGATGCTACTACATTATATTCATCCTGTGCTCTTTGGGCTGATAGTTGAGCAAGTTCTGCTTTGCTGAGTTTGCCAACATTATATATCTGCTGACCTCTATCTTCGTTTTTCTTGCTCATCTCATAGCTTTCCTGGTTTACTTTTACAGCTTCTGTTTCATAGAGTATCTGCACGTAGAGTTGTGCAATTTGCTCCTGAATGTTCTGGGCTGTTGTAATTGAATCCAAATCTGCTTGTTGTGCTGCGAGTTGATTTAGTTTTACTTGATTGTGTTTTTGATTTCCATTCCATACGGTCCAATTGGCATTTACACCATAAGATCCGTTATAAGATGTTTTATCGACAGCAACTTTTTGATATCCGTCGCTGCTAACTCCACTTGATACCCACGGAGTGTATGATACACTTTGTGTTGTTGATGCGCTAACTGTTGGCAATAATTTCGACTTCGACTGAAGTAGATCCTCGTTGGCGCTTAGCTTTTTTAGGTGATTTTTCTGAATGGAGATGTTATTTTCCAGAGCGTAGCTGATACACTCCTGCAAGCTCCATTGTTTTGCGTGTGCCGAGAATGGCATTGTGCAAAGTAAAAATCCGACTAATACCTTACCGAATTTTTTGTTCATAATTTTTTTTATATCATTACAATCATTTTTTTAGAAAACGTTTGTCCGTTAGATTGTAACTCTCATATAAGAGTTTAATGCGTTAGTCGATTTTTAACATTCTTTTGTTATAGAGACTGTAGTCTGGCTATATATTTTCCTAGGATGTCAAATTCGATATTTACAACTGTTCCTACCTGTATGTTGCAGAAATTAGTGTTTTCTCTTGTGTATGGTATGATGGCAACTGTGAATGTGTTTTCTGTTGGTTCGCAAACAGTTAGTGAAACTCCATTAACGGTTACACTTCCTTTGTCTACAGTAAAGTATCCCTTTTTTGCCATCTCAGTGTTCTTAGGATATTCAAAGGTGAAGTAGGTAGAACCATCTGCATCTCTCATGTTGATGCATTTGGCAGTTTCGTCTACATGTCCTTGTACGATATGTCCATCCAGTCTTCCGTTCATCAGCATAGATCTTTCAATGTTTACCTTGTCGCCCACGCTCAGTAGTCCAAGATTACTGCGGTCCAGAGTTTCCTTCATGGCAGTTACAGTATATGTACCGTCCTTGATTTCTACCACAGTTAAGCAAACGCCATTATGTGCAACACTCTGATCTATCTTTAATTCATCCACGAATGAACATTTTAAAGTGAAATCTATATTTTCCTGGATTTTCTTGATGCCCACAACAGTAGCCATCTCTTCAACAATACCTGAGAACATAATTATATGATTAAAATAATAGTAATAATAAAGAAAGGGGTCGAGCGATGATGTGATGAAACTCCGAGTATCATAAGATTTGAGAGCTCTCCGCTTTTGTAATCCACTGGCTTTACAGCTTAGTCGCAGAATGCGTTTTATGTGGCCCGCCATAGGCTAGAGAAGTCTTCCCGGTTTCATAATTTATTTGATGAGTATCCCGATCGAACCGCAACGACCCCCTGTTAGTTTTTCTCCTTTCTTATATTGCAAAGGTAATCATTTGCCTAGAGATTACCAAACTTTTTTTGCTTTATTTTGCAGTCAGCATCTCGTATAGTCTGTCGAATACCTTATGCAGACTTTCTTTATTTTCAATAGTGTCTTGTATCTCTTTTAGTTTGCCAGCGTTAGGAGAGTTTGGTATCCACAGCCTCAGATATCCGTTTCTGCTGTATTTTTCTTCCATATGCTTGCCAAATCTTTCCCATTGTTCAGCCTTGTCCTTTTCAGGGTATTTCTCCAGCCCATATTCAATGGCTCTTCTGAAAACTTCTTCAGGGTCAAGATCTCTGTCTGCTTCAGCTACTATTTTTCCGTATATGCTTCTTGGCGATCTGCTAGCCGATGCTCTGTGGTCTTCTACAGCTTCTTTCATGATCTTAAGTTTTTCTGGCGAAAACCATTTTTTCAGTCTGGCATCTGAGGTAAGTATCTTTCCGCTTAGCATGTGGTGCATAGCTCTAGGTCCTTCCATTCCTAGATCGTGATAGGCAGCTACTACATATACCATGTCAATATCTGCGCCAGTCTTTGATACAAGTTCAAGAGAGTTCTTAATGACGCGGGTTACATGTCGAAGGCCATGACTGTCTCCGAATGCATTATAGCGTGGTAGAATATTTTTTTCTACGTAGTCCATGATTTCAAGATTGACTTGTTGTCTCATAATGTTGTCTTAAATTATATGATGTTTGAAATGATGATGCCTGCAGCTGTTACAAGTCCAAATACGAACATATTGCGAGCTGACATCCCCAAAACTTGATTTAATTCCTTGCCATGGTTAATTCTTTTCAGTTCTTTCCATGTCTTGATATGTAGTAGTAGATAGGGGAGCAGCAGTATTGCTGATGCCCAGTGGTCAACTGTTATTGCCATAATGATAGCGCCAGTCAGACCTGCCGCAAGATATACTTTTTCCGTATTTCTCTCGCCGATTCTTACAACGAGAGTCATCTTTCCGTCTTTCTCGTCGTTGTATCTGTCGCGATAGTTATTGGTCAGCAGTAATGTGTCTATTACTATTCCGCAGGCAATGCTTGCTATCAGTACTTCTCCTGTTATCTGCTGTATTTCTTCTGGTAAAATTACATAGTAGGTGAGGCTTACAGGTACTATTCCGAAGAATACTAATACCAGTACATCGCCCAGACCTAGGTAGCTGATTTTTACAGTATACAGAAATGCAAATAATACGCAGAGTGCACCTACAAATATCATCTCTATACCTCCATATATAATAAGAGGTAATCCTACGATGCAGCCTAGTGCTGTTGTTACGATAAGTCCTATACGCATTGCTTTTAGGGTAATCCATCCCTCAGAGCATGCTCTCTTTGGACCTAATCGTGTTGCAGAGTCGTCATTGCCATGAATGCAGTCAAAGTAATCATTGATAAAGTTGGAATCTATCTGCATGATGAATGCAAATAGAAAGCACAAAATGGCTGGAATGATCTGAAATCCCTCACATCCTGCATCTTTCCATGCAAATGCTGTTCCTATCATCACAGGTACTGCTGCTCCAGATAAAGTCTTGGGTCTTGCAGCAAGTATCCATGCCTTGACGGAGTTTGTGGCAATGTTCTGTTCGTTCATTTTAGTTAAAGAAATTCCAGCTTACTCCAAATCTGAAGGTTGATGTATTCAGAGGATAGTGTGGAGTAAAGAAATATTTATTATCACCCAGGAAGTCTGAGTTCACGTTACTCATCATTACAAAGAAACGGGCATGCTTGATAAAGAAGTTAGCGTACGCATTGATCAGTGGATAGTTGCCTACCTCAGTATTGTTGCTACCGTTGTTCTGTACTGCATACTGTCCTAGGCCAGGAGCATATTCTGGTGCCTCGTACTTGGTAAAGTATCTTACATCAAAACCTAAATCTACATTCAGCACTTTAGCTATATTGAACTTGAGATATAGGTTACTGTATATATTGAGGTCTGGAACAGGAATCACTTCCTGCTTACTTGATTTCTGATAAGTAATCACGTTCTCCCAGTTGAATATTCCGTACTTGAAATTCTGCTCCAGTTGAGCAGTGAAGATATTGATGTTTTCGCTCTCCTGCTTAGGGGTAACATTTACATTAGTTATAGAATAATCAGGCTCTTTGTCCTTGTCTGAATATACAGTTTCTGTGTAATTGTAACTCAGTCCGAAATAGGTATGATTCTTGATATTGTCTACAGCTACGCGCAGAGTTGTTTTTGTCTTAGGATAAGTAAGAACCCCCATGATTCTAGAATGCTGTATCTTGTCAAAATCATTGTTCCAGTTGAAGTGGCGAGCCTTATAATGGCGATAATAGAATGAAGGGAGACTATTGTGGAAGAAGCCATTTCCAGCTATCTGCAAGGTATCATTCAGAAAAGGAATGTTTACATCAAAATTACCGTCAATCTTGAATGTACCCAGATCTTCTCCTGTTACTCCGAATTCACCGGTAGCATTAAAGTGGAGTAGTGTTCCTTCTGCCCTGCTTATTTGTCCTCCCACGCTTAGACCGCCTTCGTTATATTTCTCAAATCGACTCTGATAAGCCATTACGCCAGCAGAATCTTGAGGAAGTTCGTAGTGTCTCCAGTCGTAGCTTACAAATGCTTTCATGCCGGCCTTCATCCATTTCTGAAAACCTTCCAGCAAAGCAATAGCAAATGTATTTTTCAAACTGAAATGACGTGTGCGATCCAGGATAGAATCCCCACTGTATACACCCGTTCTATTATAGTAATTATTAGCATAATATCCTGAAGGTGTGGCGTATGCCAGATAATCTCTTTTATAATTCTCGAACTTTGCTGTGTGGATAAAGCTGGTTACAGGTACGTATTCGTTCTTCAGCCACATCGTGTCTTCTTTAGCCTTTTCCTCAGCAGCGATAGCTTTGGCAGCATCTTCTTTACTGTTGATGGCAATACGTCCTTCACCGCTTTTCTTTTCGGCTTCAGGCTCAGCACCGGCAATTTTTGCATCGTCTGGTCTTCCTGCGCTCTTGATTTCCTTATCGTATTCTTCCTCGTCAAATTCCTCGCCATTCTTGACTGCTTTCCTTCTGGCCTTCTCCTTGGCTTTCTGTGCTTCGTTTTCCTTGGCAGAAGCCATGGCAAATTTCTTGGCCTTGATTTCATCGGCAGTCATTTTTACCTTACGGTTGAAACCGATATTGTATCTTTGTGAGAATAGAATATGGTTGTTGTCGTTTTTATTCCAGTTTTGTTCCAGAATAGTTGGAACTTCCTTAGAATCAAACGTATTTGAAAATTTCTCAGGATGAGTGATGTAGTCATCGCTTGCTATACCTCCACTCTCTGTATTCTTCTGATGCAGTGTGTTGAAGAGTAGGTGAGCCTGGTATCTGTCGCCGATATATGATCCCCACATACTGTATTTGAAGTGGGCTGCCGACTGATTGTTGTAATAGCCTCGACCATAAAGATAGTCGAATTTAAAACCTATACCTGCCTCTTTGCCGATATTGGTAGCAAACATGGCCTTGAAATCGTCCTCGCCATTTGTTCTGTTACCGCAACTGTTCAGGGTTACGTTGGTAATAGGTGACAAAGTGTTGGTAAATTGGAAACTGCTCAGTGGAGATACGATAAAGTCGTAAGGATTGGTAAACAAGAAGTTGCCTTCATCCTTGCGGTCGATGAATATACGGGCGATTCTAGGTGAACCCAAATTTCCCGTTGTATTGTATTCTCCACGTAATCCTGTAGTAAATGTAGTATTCATATACATATGCTGAAGCGTATCAACGACAGCTGGTGTTCTGTCACCAAATCTTTCGTCGATAGTCCATACATGCATACCTACAGGTATTTCCTTGTCAGAATGCAGTGAGTCTTTTCTGTTTCTTTGTTGTGCAGAATTGGTAATTGTTCCGTTCTCGTCTATCTGGTTGTATGATTCTTCCAGATTATTTTGTGCTGTAATAGCCAGAGATGAACAAAGTAGCAATCCCAGGGATAGTAGCTTCTTCATTATTTTCTGAACATTCTAAGAGCCACTTCTACGATTTTCAATACCACACCAATCAGAATAATTGCATAAGCGACAGTTCTGAAGTGTTCAGCCCACATGTAGATGCAAATGCCGATGATAGTCAACAGCATAAATATGATGTTGAGTGTATTGCGAACCTTGAAAGTAGAATCGTTTCTTGTGTCGTAATCTATCAGCCTTTTCTGGCGATGATGAGGTTTTACTACACTACTTTCCTCGTTATTGATTTTATTTTCTGTATTATCCATTTTTCTTTTAATTAATCTTTTACCAAAAATGATAAATCATTGAATATTTCGTTCTTACGGTCGACGGTACCTCTACGGAACTTGCCGAATATTCTCGTAAGTTTTGTCTTTTTCTTATTCATGGCGTACTTGTCCACGATCACTTTCTCAGCTACTTCCTTAAAGCCCGTAGGACGGTCTTCCTCATATTTATAACCGATTCTGAACATAGTCAGTTTCAAGTGATTGTCGGTGATTTCTGCGATGAGGTCATAGCTCATCTTAGTACGGTCGAGAGCCAGCATGTTTCTGTTGAAAACCACCCATTCATCTATTGATGCTGCTATTGAGTGATTTTTCTCATTGATCAGAGCAATTCTGCTGTCTTCCAACTGATTATCACTGTTTACCAATTGATTCATGTATTTCAGTACAATCAGATATATCTGGTTAGCTGTCTTGCCGTTAGCATCAGTTTCAAGCACGAATTTTACTCTTCCGTTTTCATCCAGAGTAATAGCACCTTCCAGATATTTCTCGTCTTCACTTTTTGCCAGAACTTCCTTCTCCTGGTTTATTTTTTCTCTTATCTGATTGGCACTTTCTTTCGTAGGGATTACCCATCCTCCCGATTTCTGTGTCGTCTCTTTGGCCTTAACTTTCTTAGTCTCGTTGTTCAAACTGTCAGCCTCTGCTTTCAATTTTTCAGCTTCAGCTTTCAGTTTTGCAGCTTCCGCCTTGATTTTTGCTGCCTTAGCAGCTTCCACGGCTTTCTTGGCCTCTTCCAGCTGCTTTTGTGCCTGTTCCAGTTGTTGCTCAGGTGTCAAGACGGTTTGAGCCTGGATCATCGTAGGAAGACCCAGTAATATGGTAACTGCAATGAGAATTTTCTTCATGATTTGAAAACCTATTTTTATATTAGCTTTGCAAAAATAGCAAAATATACGCTTATTACCAATTATGTATTCTTTT
>REGX01231400.1_pt1 | contig 22353 bp, 18 predicted proteins | sample 2276321 | NCBI WGS metagenome assembly REGX01 (sample SAMN08335021, study PRJNA423103) | bovine gut metagenome | biome: bovine gut metagenome; feature: rumen; material: feed digesta; isolation source: rumen digesta from from 15 high feed efficiency cows and 15 low feed... | host: Bos taurus ... | reverse complement strand
CCTTAATAGAAGCGATGAAACATGGATGTGTTCCTATATGTTATAACAGTTTTGACAGTGTTTATGATACCATATCAGATAGTAGAAATGGCTATATCATCGAATATAATGACAAAACAATGTTCATTAACAAACTAAAGTATCTTATTAAGAATCCAGAAGAATTGGAGAAGATGTCTGCCTTAGCTATTGAAGACACGAACAAGAAATACAACACTGATATCATTGTTGAAAAATGGATAAACCTGTTCTATAGCTTATAAAATGAAAAAGCAAGCATTCTGTATAATGGCCCATAAAAATCCAGAACAGCTAAATTTATTAATTAGCCTTCTTGATTACTCTATGAGCGACATTTACCTTCATATAGACAAAAAAAGTAATATCAAAGATGAAGATATTGTTCATCCCAAAATATCAAATCTCTATTTTGTACCTAGAAACGATATTAGATGGGGAGATGTTTCACAGGTAAAAACTGAAATTGAACTTTACGAAGCTACTCAAAATTCTTCGCAAGAATATTCTTTCGTACATCTTTTATCTGGAGAAGATCTTCCTATTAAGAATATCAAAGAGATAATAGAATACTTCGATGCAAATCCAAATACAGAATTTATAGACTGCTCGGATTACCCAGAGCAGATTAAAAGACTTCAATATTATTGGCTTTTTACAAGACATATGAGAGGAAATATCTTGTATAAAGTTATTAGACATTCTGCAATAGCTTTACAAAAAGTACTTCATATTGACCGATTTAAAGGTAAAAACATTGATTTTAAATATGGTTCAAGTTGGATTAGTGCTACAAATAAAGCCATAAAATGTATTATTTCCGAATATCACAAAATGGAATCGACTTTCAATTATACCGTGTCTGGTGATGAAGTCTACAAACAGATAATCCTCAATAAGAATGGGTTTACCTTTTCACCTAAAGGAAATTTAAGATACTTACAATTCCCTCCACATTCATCATCTCCAATAATTTTCAAAACAGAAAATTATGATGAGATTATGAATTCAGGTTGTCTATTTGCAAGAAAATTCGACAATAATATTGATGCTTCAATAATTAACAAAATTGTTGAACATATTAAATCCTAATCATGCCGACTATTTCAATTATCATCCCTATATATAAAGTACCGAGAGAATACCTTGATCAATGCATAGAAAATTGTATTGACCAAGAATATAAGAACATTGAAATCATATTAGTCGATGATGGTTCTCCAGATAATTCAGGTTCTATCTGTGACGAATATGCAAAAGAAGATAAACGAATAAAGGTCGTCCACAAAGAAAATGGAGGACTTGTATCTGCTCGAAATGCTGGATACAAAGTAGCTACAGGAGAATGGTTAATGTATCTTGATGGAGATGACTGGATAGATAAGAACACTTGCAAGGAACTTATAGAAATAACTACAAAATATCCTGATGTAGATATTATCTTTTGGAATCATGTTCAGGAACTAGGTAACCAATCCATAAAGGGAAAAATGGAATGGAAATGCGAGGATGAAGAACATTTATATCAAAACGAGGAATGCAAGATGCTTGCTTTGAACACTTTGATGTATACTTCAGGAATTGCTACAGCATATTCAAAGTTAATTCGTTCTTCTTATGCTAAGGAAAAAGATATTTTCCACAATCCTCGCCTAAAACAAGGCTCTGAAGGGGTTGAGTTCTCTTTAAAGGCTTTTTATTATGCTGACAAAGCTCTCTTCATAAAAAAATACTATAATCATTATAGGTATAATCCAAATAGTATTTCCAAAAAAATTGATGAAAGAAATACTATTTACCTGAAAGATTGCTTTCAGGTTATGCTAGAAGAAATAGAAAGCTTCAATGATAAGAAGAAATTCCAAGATGCTCTTTATCAAAGAGTTGCGTATGTTTTAATTGCCATTGCACTTAGCACTTATTTCCATCCAGACAACAATGATTCCTTATTAACAAAAATAAGAAAGTATTCTTCTGTTATTAAAGACAATAAAATATTTAGAGATTCCGTTAATAAAGCATCTACAAAAGGGATGGACAAGCTAAGAATCATTACTTTTACATTAATCCGTTTAAGAATGTATTTTATGCTTGATGCTATATCCCGATTGAAACAATATTTCCTAAAAAAAGGAAAATACAACTATTAACTTATGAGTAAAAAAATAGCACTCGTTACTTGTTATTTTCAACCTAACTATGGAAGTCAGTTACAAGCATATGCTACACAAATGGCTTTTGATAAGCTTGGGCTGGAAAACGAGACTATAAATATAGAAGGTATAAAGTCGGAAATCAATAAAAGGAAGATGAAATACTTCCTTAGTAAGATTTTTGACAAAAATACCATACTTGACAAAATGGCAACAGTAAGAAAAGTTGTTGCTAAGAAAAGGATTCCAGGACTTGCTGAGAATCTATCCATTCGAAATAAGAAATTTAAAGAATTCGAAGGATTATTCAGAGTATCCGAGATTTTTGACTCTATTGCTTCAATTGGAGAAAAATCTGAAAGTAAATACTCTGCAGTAGTAGTTGGTAGCGATCAGTTATGGTTACCTTCAAATATTACTGCAGATTATTATACATTAAATTTTGTACCTAAAAATATCTGTAAGATTGCTTTAGCTACAAGCTTTGGAGTATCTGAACTTCCCAGAAAACAAGCCAAGATGGCTAGCCATTTTTTAAAACGAATAGATTATATTTCCGTACGCGAGGATAGTGGCAAGAAATTAATACAGAGACTAGCTGATAGGGATGTCCCAGTTGTATGTGACCCTACCCTTCTCTTTAATTCAATTGAGTGGAATCAAATTTCTTCAAAAGAAAGATTTTTTGACGAAAAATACATTTTTGTATATTTTCTAGGAAATAATCCTGAACAAAGAGCCTATGTAAAAAAGGTCAAAGAACTAACTGGATACAAAATTGTCCAACTTCAACACTGTGACGAATACATTAAAAGCGATGAAACTTTCCCAGATTATACTCCCTATAATGTAGGTCCTGCAGAGTTCATACAACTCATTAGAGATGCAGAATTAGTATTTACGGATTCTTTTCACTGCTCAGTATTTTCAATTCTGAACATGAAAAAATTCTATACGTTTAGAAGATATAACAACGACTCCAGTGTATCAACAAATGGACGTTTGTATTCACTTCTTAACAAGGTAGATCTTTCCTCAAGATTGTTAACTGCAAACGAAGACCCATCTATAACATTGAAACAAGAAATAGATTACTCTGCTGTCAATAAAAAAGTAGAGGATTTGAGGAAATTCACCTGGGAATGGTTAACAAATAGCTTGAAGGAAGCAAAAATCCTATGATAGAGATTAAAGACCCAAAAGACTGCTGTGGTTGTTGGGCATGCGAAAATGCATGTCCAAGACAATGCATAAGTATGGAAGAAGATTGCGAGGGATTCCGCTATCCCCACATTAACCAGACCTCATGTATTGATTGTCACTTATGCGAAAAAGTATGTCCTATTCTCAATAAAGTTGAAGAGCCTATCAAAAATCAAAAGGCATTTGTTGTTCAAAACAAAGATGAAGAGGTATTAAAAGAAAGTACTTCAGGAGGTGCCTTTTCTGCTATTGCAAATTATGTAATCTCAAAAAACGGAATCGTTTTTGGTGCGGCTTTTGACAATAATGAAACTGTAAGACATCAATATGTAGACAATTATGAAGATCTCAGATTATTCAGAAATTCAAAATATGTACAAAGTCTTATAGGAAACACATATAAAGAAGCAAAAAGATTTCTCGATGAAGGTAAGCTAGTGCTTTTCAGCGGAACTCCTTGCCAGCTAGAAGGATTATTCTTCTTTCTAAGAAATAAACAATACGAGAATCTCATTACTATAGATGTGGTTTGTAGAGCTGTCCCCTCTCCTCTTGTCTTAAGAAAATATCTTGAAATGCAAAAGGAAAAAATGGGCACAGAGTTTACAACTATAAAGTTTCGTGATAAGCATCATGGTTATAAATATTCATCCCTCTCATTATGGGGAAAGAATAATAAAGAATACCATGAAGGTATTGATACAGATCCATATTTAAGAGCCTTCTTTTCTTCAACTTCAATGCGTCCCAGTTGTACTCAATGCAAATTTAGAAGTAGATACAGAAAAACAGATATAACAATGTGGGACTGTTTTGACGTAGAAAACTATGCAAAGAAGCTAGACAATGACAAGGGGGCTACTCGCCTACTTATACATACAAAAAAAGGAATAGAAATACTTAATAACATAAAAGATAATCTTTTGGAAATAGAAATCGATACAGAAAAAGCCATAAAAGGTGTAAAGGAAATGGTTGATTCTGTCAAGATGAATCCAAACAGAAATGATTTCTTTAAGGATATCAATTGCATGGATCCTAAAGAATGCTTTAACAAATATTATCCAAATACGATAAGACATAGAATAGAAAAACAAGCCAGATTATGGAGCAATCGTCTTGGACTATACAAAATAGCAAAAAAAACAGTAAAAGCTCTTATTGGTAACAAAGAAATTAAGCGATAGAATTATGAAAACAATACTCCATCTAACTCAAGCAGCAGGAGGTGTTGAAGTTTATTTAGATTTACTTCTAAAAAACTCCAACAAAAAGAAATATAGAAATATTCTAGTTGCATCCTCAAATTACTCGGCAGAAGCATGTAAGGACTTAGCAGACGAATTCATCACTTTTGAAATTGCAAGAAGTATAAATCCAATTACTGCACTAAACGAGTTACGCCTTTTTAGAAAAATTCTGAAAGAGAAGAATCCTGATATTTTATATTGTCACAGTACTTTCGCTGGATTTATCGGAAGACTTGTAGCAATTGGTACTAAGGTGAAGGTGATTTATAATCCGCATGGATGGTCTTTTAATATGAAAGTAAATTTAATTCAAAGATTGGTATTTACTGCTATTGAAAGATTCTTAGCTCATTTTACGGACAAAATCATATGCATTTCTGATTTTGAAAAAAAATCTGCCTTAAAATTCCATATAGCCCCAGAGCAGAAAATGGTCACTATTTTCAATGGTGTAGATACGAAAGGCATTGAGGAAAAGACAAAAGTAGCAAGAAAAATTGATGGAGTTCCAGAGGATGCCTATGTTGTTGGTATGATAGGCAGAATATCCTCACAAAAGGCTCCTGACACCTTTGTAAACATGGCTGCGCTAATAAAGAAAGCAATTCCAAATGCCTTTTTTATTATTGTGGGCGACGGAAGACTCAGAGAACAAATCCAACAACAAATTGATTCTCTAAATCTTACTAATTCGTTTTTGATTACGGGATGGATTAAAGATACCCAGACATATTTGTCTAGATTTAATGTAGGAGTTCTTCTTTCAAGATGGGAGGGATTTGGACTTGCAGCCGTAGAATATATGGCCGCCAAAAAGCCAATAGTCTGCACATATGCGGATGCATTACCTGACCTAGTTGAAAATAACAATAATGGACTCTTGGTTAAGATTGACGATTATAAAGCTGCTGCTGATGCAGTTATAAAAATTTATAAAGACAAAACTCTTTCAGACAAGTTGGCTGAGAATGCATACACAACAGCCCAAAATAGATTTGATATCAGCAGAGTTCTAATAGAAACCGATAAATTGATAACAGAAATTTGTTCTTAAAAGATATGGGAAATATCCCTTCAGATTACTTAACATTCCTAAAATATTGCCTAGATATTGAAAATAGGCAAATACCAAAGTGCGTGTCAACAATTGATTGGCACGCACTTCTCGAATTTGCCCGTAAACAAGCTATTATTGGAATATACTGGAGAGGTATTGAACGATTAGGAAATTTACCATGCAATAAACCAACCCCATACCAGATACTTCCATGGATTTCAGATGTTAGAGATATCCGAAAGCAGAATGATTTATTAAATGAGAAAACTGTTTATGTGAATTTAGGATTCCACGAGGAAGGCTTTAATTGCAGTATTTTAAAAGGACAAGGAAACGCCCTTTTTTATCCTGACCCTACATTAAGAACTCCTGGTGATATTGATATTTGGGTATGGCCAAAGAAAAATTTAAAAGATTATAGCGAGAGGAAAAACTACATTATTAAATATGCGCAGCGATTCTTCCCAAATGCTGAAATTATGGAGCATCATGTGGATTTTCCTATGCTGAAAGATGTCAATGTAGAGATTCATTTTACTCCTCTTATCCTTCGAAATCCTTGGAAAAACAAAAGACTGCAAAATTATTGGGAAACAACAGCAAGTAAGCAATTTTCAAATGTATGCACACTAGCCAAAGGAGAGACCTTTAATGTTCCATCCTATGAATTCAATATTATATTCCAACTGCTTCACATGTATAAGCATCTATTATCTGAAGGATTGGGATTAAGACAAGTTATTGACTATTACTATCTTCTCAAGAAATCTGAAGATTGTCTTTATAATAAAGAAATTATCAAGAAAGAAGAATTAATTAATTCTTTAAAACTTCTTGGGGTTGAAAAATTCTGCAAAGCAATAATGTGGATTTTACACGAGGTATTAGGTCTTGACCAAAAATATCTCCTTATGAAAACAGACGAGAGGGAAGGAAAATATTTACTTGAACAAATTCTTGTTTCCGGCAATTTTGGTAATATGGATGTAAAAATACAAGAGCTACACCAAAGTGAAGGACATATCAACAGATTTATAAAAAGAGAAAGGTTCAGATGGCGTCTTTTTACTCATTATCCATCTGAATCTTTCTGGGGTTCATGGTTCTCTTTCAAAGAATTTTTCATTCATAAGATCAAGCGCTAGAGTTATCCCTCTATCTCGGATAATTCCAACCATCTCATTGACTTTTCGTCCAACTCATCCTGAAGTTTTGGCAAGCGTTTACTTTTCTCTGTAAGCTCGTCAACACTTAATGTTCCACTACAAAGAGCTTCTTCTAACTTTCTCTTTTCTTCTTCCAAACTTTCTATTTCTTTAGTAAGCTGTTCAAATTCCCGTTTCTCTTTATAGGTCATTCTACGACGTTCGTCGTGATGATAATCTTTCTTTTTCTCCTTAACTTCTTCTTTCTTTGCCTCTACTTCCTCTTTTCCTTTAAGGGAACTCCACTCTCGATATTGAGTATAGTTGCCAGGGAAGTCTTTGATCTCTCCTTCTCCCTTGAAGACAAGAAGATGATCAACAACTTTATCCATGAAATAGCGATCATGACTAACAACTATCACGCAACCAGGAAAATCTTGAAGATATTCTTCTAATACTTGAAGTGTTTGAATATCCAAGTCATTTGTAGGCTCATCGAGTACTAGGAAATTAGGATTCTGCATCAATACAGTGCAGAGATAAAGTTTACGCTTCTCTCCTCCACTCAATTTATAAACATAATTATGCTGTTCCTCTGGAGTGAAGAGGAAAAACTGCAGGAATTGGGATGCTGTCATATGACGACCTCCTCCCAAGTCGATATAATCAGCAATATCTGTTATAACATCAATAACTTTCTGATCTTCTCTAAACTTAAGACCCTCCTGAGAAAAATAGCCAAATCGGACAGTTTCTCCAATATCAAACTTTCCACTATCAGGTTGAACCTGTCCTAGAAGCATCTTAACAAAAGTAGACTTTCCTGTTCCATTATTTCCCACAATACCCATTTTTTCAAAACGAGCAAAATTATAGTAGAAATCCTTTAGGATTATTTTCTCTGTAGGTCCGTCAGTAAACGATTTGGAAACATACTGGCATTCGAAGATTTTGCTACCTATATAAACATTAGAAGACTTTAGACGGACCTGACGTTCCTCTATCCTTTGCTTTGCCTTTGTTTCCAATTCATAGAAAGCATCCTCACGGTATTTCGCCTTATGTCCACGAGCCTGAGGCTGGCGACGCATCCAGTCTAACTCTCGACGATAGAGATTCTTGCTATGCTGAATTTCAGCCCGAAGATTATCCATACGTTCCTGACGCTTATCGAGATAATATTCATAATTACCACGGTAAGTATAGACCTGCTTACTATCAAGTTCCAGTATAATGTTACATACACGATCAAGGAAATAACGATCGTGAGTTACCATAAACAAAGTTTTGTTACCCCTATTCAAATATCCCTCTAGCCACTCTATCATTTCTAAATCCAAATGGTTAGTTGGCTCATCAAGCATTAGAAAATCAGGTTCCGTAATAAGCACATTGGCCAATGCCACTCGTTTCTGCTGTCCTCCACTCAACTGTCCCATCGGCTGCTCCATGTTAACGATATGGAGTTGTGTTAGAATCTGCTTCGCCTTTAGAACTTTATCGGGATCGCCCTCATGATTAAAACAAGCATCAAGCACACTCTCCTCAGGATCAAATTTCGGACTCTGCTCCAAAAATCCTATTCTTAGGTCATTGCGATAAATAATACTACCGCTTTCGTGTCCCTCAACACCCATCAAAACCGACATTAGTGTAGACTTGCCAGTACCATTCTGCGCAATGAGTCCAACCTTCTGCCCCTCAGCTATTGAAAAGGAAATATTATCGAAAAGAACTTGAGCACCGAACCTTTTAGTGAGATTCTGTACATCAAGATAAGGTATCTGATTTGCCATATTTTAAGAATTTGATGCAAAGATAGCCAAAAAATTTGGCAGTAACGAATATTTTGTCTATCTTTGCATTCGATTTTAATACACACGGTGTTTCCGTTCGCGAAACGCTTCAAATCAATCAAAATTTCATTATACAACATAAATGTATAGCAAAGACGAATTATTATCAAAAGATGTCGCTGAATTAAAGGACATCGCTAAGTCTCTTGGTGCTAAAATCGGAAGAACCGAAGACCCAGAGAAGATAGCGTACGCCATCCTTGACAAGCAGGCAGAAGAGCCTGATAAAACTGCCAAGAGAAAAAGAGTGCGCATCAAAAAAGAAGACCACGTTTATACCGTTAAGGGTAAAGAGGGCGAGAACTATGACGTGATGAAAAATCAAGCCACAGGTCCTGCTACTCCTGCAGAACAACCTCTTTTCAAAGAATCAGAGCCAGAGCCTGTAATGCCTCCTAAGCACAGAGGCCGTAAGAGCAAGGCTGAATTAGAAGCAATCGCTGCTGCAGAAGCTGCTCAAAAAGCTAAAGAGGAAAAAGAATCTGAAGAAACTGTTGAGGAAAAAACTAAAGAAGAAGTAGCTAAAAGTAAAATCGAAGATGCCTTGAGCGATGCTGCTGAAATATTGAGCGCTCCTGCAGAGGATAGTTCAAGCGAAACTTCCGATTTTATTCCTGAAGCACAATTTGCTTCTGGTGAAAGTAACAGCGACGAATCTGTTGCAAATAGCGACTTGATTGCTCAGCTTCAGGCAAAGATGAAAGCTCACAATGAAGAAACTAAAGAAGCTACCAATGAGAATAACCAGCAAGATGAGCCTATAAATGAGGAAAACGAAATTCCAATGGAAGGAATTTCTTCTGAAGTTATTCCTATGGGCGTATGGGAAGGCGATCCTGCAGACGGAACAGATTTCATACCTGTAGTCGACCTCCCTATCGAGGACCAAGGTGCGGTTCCAACTTTCGATATGTTCGACCGCCCTACTACTCCACAAGCTGAAGTTACAGCTTATCAGCCAGTTATTCCTCAGAAGGCAACTAATACTGCCCAATATGACTTCTCCGATATTATTACAGCAAATGGCGTACTTGAAGTAATGCCTGATGGATATGGCTTCTTGCGCTCAAGCGACTATAATTATTTGTCATCTCCTGATGATGTATATGTTGCAGCCAATAACATCAAACGTTACGGCTTGAAGACAGGTGATGTTATCCAGTGCCATGTACGTCCTCCTCGCGAGGGTGAAAAATATTTCCCTCTCACCACTATCGATAAGATTAACGGCCGTAACCCTTCTGAGGTTAGAGACCGTATTCCTTTCGAACACTTAACTCCTCTTTTCCCAGAAGAGAAATTCAATCTTTGTGGTGATGCAAGAAATACTAATTTGAGCACACGAATAGTTGATCTCTTCTCCCCTATCGGAAAAGGTCAGCGTGCACTTATCGTGGCTCAGCCAAAAACTGGTAAGACTATCCTCATGAAGGATATCGCTAATGCTATTGCAGCCAACCACCCAGAGGCATATCTAATGATGTTGCTCATCGATGAGCGACCAGAGGAGGTAACAGATATGAGCCGTACTGTAAATGCTGAAGTTATCGCCTCTACATTCGACGAACCTGCGGAACGTCACGTAAAGATTGCTGGTATTGTACTCGAGAAGGCAAAGCGTATGGTTGAATGTGGCCATGATGTAGTTATCTTCCTCGACTCTATTACCCGTTTGGCTCGTGCCTATAACACAGTAGCTCCAGCATCAGGAAAGGTGCTTACCGGTGGTGTAGATGCAAATGCCCTTCAGAAACCAAAACGCTTCTTTGGTGCTGCCCGTAATATTGAAGGTGGTGGATCTCTAACTATTATCGCTACAGCATTGATTGATACTGGTAGTAAGATGGACGAAGTTATCTTTGAGGAATTCAAGGGTACAGGTAATATGGAATTGCAGCTTGACCGCTCTCTCAGCAATAAGCGTATCTTCCCTGCTGTTAACCTTGTTGCTTCTTCTACACGTCGTGACGATTTGCTTCAGGATAGAACAACACTTGATCGTATGTGGATCCTGCGCAAGTATATCAGCGATATGAATCCTATCGAGGCTATGAATAGTATCCACGATAGAATGGCCAGAACAAGAGATAATGAAGAATTTCTGCTTTCTATGAATTCCTAAGGAAAGCAGATTCTATAAAAAGAGAAAGGGAGTATGTCTCACGACATTCTCCCTTTTTTTAAATAAATTACTCAAGCCAACGTTACATAATAATCATTGTGTAACGCATGATAAGAATTAATTTTACTAAGAACTTTGCAAAGTTAATCAAATAAACTGATGATACAAAAAGTTTTTAGAATAATTATCAATAAAAACACGATTTTTTTTATCTACCAACCTGATTTATAGATGTTTCTGCTCTTTTTTTCGGTAGAATTATCCTTTTTTTCGGGTTTAAATACTTGCATAAATAATTGATTCAAGTATATCGGGTTTTCGATTTTAACATAATCAACCTATCACTTTACTTATAACGACTTCACAGAAAGCATATTTTCATATAACTAAACATTATGAAATCAATAAATCAACAACGAAAACAATGTGTAAAGATCAAGTGTTAAATGCAACTTATGTGTAGATGAAAAAAAACGAAGAAGGCTGCAGAATTTTATCTGCAGCCTTCCTCTAGGAAATTGTATTTCGAAAGTTCTAAATTAATAGAACTTGAAATAGTTACGAGCGTTGTTATAAGAGATATCCTCAACCATACGGCTCAATGCCTCACGATCGTTAGGAAGCAAGCCCTTCTCTACATCATTACCCAACAAGTTGCAAAGAAGACGACGGAAGTACTCATGACGAGGGTAGCTCAAGAAAGAACGGCTATCGGTAAGCATACCGACGAAACGGCTCAAAAGACCAAGAACAGAAAGTGCATTCATCTGCTTTGTCATACCATCCAACTGATCGTTGAACCACCAACCAGAACCAAACTGAATCTTACCTGGAGTGATACCATCCTGGAAGTTACCAAGCATAGTAGCGATAACCTCATTAGCACAAGGATTCAAAGTATAGAGAATTGTGCGAGTAAGCTTATTCTCCATATTGAGTTCATTGAGGAAGTGGCTCATTGCCTTTGCTGTGTTGAACTCACCAATTGAGTCGAAACCAGTATCAGCACCCAACTGGTTGTACATACGTGTATTGTTATCACGGATAGCACCATAGTGATACTGCTGTGTCCAGTCTGCAGCATGATCCATTTCAGCACAGATCTTCAAGAAAGCATGCTTATACTGACGAATTTCAACAGCTGAAAGCTGCTGGCCACGGAGTGCCTTCTCGAAAATTGTCTCAATCTGAGAATCTGTATATGGCTCATCATAGAACTCCTCAATTCCATGGTCAGAAAGTTTACAACCATTCTCTGCGAAGAAGTCGTGACGCTTCTGAAGAGCATCAACCATATGCTTAAAGCTATTTACCTCAACACCAGATACCTCACCAAGAGTCTTCATATAATCAGCAAACTCTGGCTTCTCGATATTCATAGCCTTGTCAGGACGCCAAGCAGGAATCATCTTAATTTCAAAACCGCTCTCGCGTGTCATCTTGTGCCACTTCAAATCATCAACAGGATCATCAGTTGTACAAACACACTCTACATTATAATGACGCATCAGGCCACGAGCGCTGAACTCTGGCTGCTTCAACTTCTCATTACACTCATCGAAAATTTCACGAGCTGTCTTAGGGCTAAGCTGCTTCTCAATGCCGAAAGCAGTCTTCAACTCCAAGTGTGACCAATGATAAAGAGGGTTACGGAATGTATAAGGAACGGTTTCAGCCCATTTCTCGAACTTTTCCCAGTCGCTTGTATCCTTGCCTGTGCAGAAACGCTCATCTACACCATTAGTACGCATAGCACGCCACTTATAGTGGTCACCACCAAGCCAGAGCTCAGTAATGCTATTAAACTTATGGTCTTCAGCAACCATCTGTGGAACCAAGTGACAATGATAGTCGATAATAGGCATTTTAGCCGCATGATTGTGGAAAAGATCCTGCGCAGTTTCAGTATCAAGCAGGAAGTTTTCGTCCATAAATTGTTTCATTGTTATATGTATTTGTTTTTAAGTTTGTAGTTTCTACAACGTTTCCTATTTTAGTATCGCAAAAATAACAAAATATTTTGGAAAATCAGCCATTTTAAACTATCTTTGCATAAAGAATCACGTAAACGATTACGAACTAGATGGTATATTTATTATGGATATAACAAATAAGGTATTGCTAATTTATACAGGTGGAACGATTGGTATGGGAAGAAATCCACAGACTGGAGCTCTTGAGCCTTTAGATTTCAACCACTTGAACGAGTCTATGCCTGAATTAAAATATGTGGATGCTGAAATTGATGTCTATCAATTTAATCCTCCTATAGACTCTAGCGATATGAGTCCGAAAATGTGGGCTCAACTGGTTAGAATCATCTCCGAACGATATACACAATACGATGGCTTCGTTATTCTTCATGGAACAGACACTATGGCCTATACAGCCTCTGCCCTCTCCTTTATGCTCGAAAATCTTACCAAGCCTGTTATTCTAACGGGTAGTCAGTTGCCTATGGGACAGCTTAGAACAGATGGAAAGGAAAATGTCTTGACCAGCATTGAACTTGCGAGTGCCCACCACCCTGATGGAACAGCTATAGTTCCAGAAGTATGCATCTATTTTAGTGGAAGGCTTCTGAGAGGAAATCGCTCAACAAAGATAAATGCCGATGGTTTCAGGGCCTTCGACAGTAATAATTACCCGCACCTATGCGATGCCGGCGTAAACTTTACCTTCCACGACCATCATATTTTGCAGCCAGATTTCAATAAGCCTATGATTCCTCATACTGGTATGGACAGTAATGTCATCGTTTTCTCTTTATTCCCTGGAATTCAAGAGAATATCGTGCGCCACGTACTGGATGCGCCCGAACTTCGAGGAATTGTTATGCGCAGTTACGGAAGTGGAAATGCTCCTCAGAAATCATGGATTCTCCGACTTTTAAAAGAAGCAACGAGTAGAGGCATCACTATTGTGAATATCAGTCAATGCGCAAGAGGAAGTGTGGAGATGAACCGCTATGATACGGGATTTCAGCTTAAAGAAGCTGGAGTGATAAGTGGCTATGATAGCACTGCCGAAGCTGCTGTTACCAAATTAATGTTTCTACAGGCAAGGTATACAGATTTCAATCTCATAAGAACCCACATGAATCATTCCTTAGCAGGCGAAATCACTTTATAGACATTGTAAAAGTTGATGTTTTGCATCACAACACATAAGTTTTTATAATGCAAAAACTTATCTATTGAATGACAAAACATGATGTATTGATTAATATAGAAGTCTATTTTGACTGATATTATTGAGATTATTGAGAATTCAATGTCAATAATCTCAATAATATCAAGCAAAAAGGCAGCCCCTTATTAGATGATGATTCTAGTCTTTCGATAGTTATCGCGGAACTCACTTGGCGAGCAATTCTTCTTTTTCTTGAAAATGCGATTGAAATTACTAAGATTATTAAATCCACAATCAAAGCTAATCTCACTCACACTCTTGGTAGTATCCACCATCATTCTTGATGCATACCCCAATCGAATATCGATGATATAATCGCTCAAATTTCGGCCAGTATGCAGTTTGAAGAAACGACTAAAAGCACTTGGACTCATATCAGCTATATCTGCAAGCATAGGCAAGCGCAAGTCATCCATATAATTCTTCGAAATATAATTTTTTACCTTCAGAATTCGACGGCTGTCATCCTCCACCTGAACCTTAGCATAACTGCTTGTTGCCAACGTACGGGCACCCTCACACTGGGAAAGGTCATAAAGAATTGACAGGAAAGACATAACTGAGTAAAAACCATCCTTTACTGTACTGAGACTATCCAGTTTCCCATACACTTTCATAATAGCGTCCATTGGGAAACAAAGGCCTTTTCGAGCCTCCTGCATCATGTGAGTTACAGACGCAAATGGATTTCGTCCGAAGAGAGTCTCCTCACCCATGCTGAAATCAAACTGAATCGTAATTTCACGGATATCCTCACTCTTGCATTGGTATTGTTCCCAAACATGCTCAAGGTCTGGAGAAGTTATCAGCACAAGATCATAATCGCCAATAACTTCCTGAGAATCACCAACAATACGTCTAACCCCAGATGCGTGTTCCACAAAATTCAGTTCATAAACCTCATGGTTGTGAATTGGATATGTAAACTCCTTCTTATGACGGTCGGCAATGTAAAGTACATCCTTACCCATCAAAGGAGTGATTTCGTGTATTACCCTACGTTCTTCAGACATAATGTTGGTTGGTTTAGTATTAAATTTGAAAAGGACTCTCCCCTCCCGAAGGAGGGAAGATAAATATTATCTAAGCTGCAGTTCCTTGAGAATCTGAGCCATTTTTTCCTTTGTGTTGATGGTAGTTGGCACCAATGGCAAGCGAAGATTGTTCTCAATCATACCCATATCATTGAGAAGAGCCTTCACACCTGCAGGGTTTCCATCTACGAAGAGCAAACTGTAAAGTTCTGTAAACATGTGGTGAATCTTGCGAGCACCCTCATATTCGCCATTGAATTCCAAGCGAATCATCTTTGAGAACTGCTTAGGGAGTGCGTTTCCAATAACAGAAATCACACCCACTGCACCACTTGCAACCATTGGGAAAGTAAGTGCATCATCACCACTGATAACATCAAAATTATCAGGCTTATTCTTAATAATCTCATCAACCTGCTCCAATGAGCCACTAGCTTCCTTGACACCAACGATATTTGGGAAGTCTTTAGCCAAACGAACTGTTGTCTCGGCCTTCATATTAATACCTGTACGACCAGGTACATTATAAAGAACAATAGGAAGTGGACTTGCAGCAGAAATTGCCTTGAAGTGCTGATAGAGTCCTTCCTGAGATGGCTTATTATAATAAGGACAAATGCTCAAGATACCATCAATACCACTCCAATCGGTATTCTTGATTTCCTCCACCACTGCAGCAGTATTGTTGCCACCACAATATTTCAGAATTCTAACGCGACCTTTGTTGATGTCCTTAATTACCTCTGTTATCTTATCCTTCTCTTCCTTACTAAGACAAGGAGCCTCACCGGTTGTGGCAAGGATACAAAGGAAATCCGCACCATTTTCGATCTGGTACTCTACAAGACGTGTCAGTGAATCATAATCAACTGATCCATCGGCATTAAAAGGAGTAATTAAGGCAATACCCAGGCCTTTAAATATGTTCTGCATAACTTTAAACCCAATATTTGCAAAATTCGTTGGCAAATTTACAATTTTTCTATCGAATTGCAAAATTATTGATTACTTTTCTTCTCAATTTATAACTTTATGCATTTTTAAACGACAATATTGTCATTTTCTTATTTGGAACCTATATAAAGGAATACCATACCTAGTAATACCAATGCAAGGTCGACCACTTTCGACTTTAAGTTCTTTTCATGGAAGAATGCAGCTCCGAAGAGGAAGCTCACTACTACACTTCCACGTCGAATCATACTCACAATGGAGATCATCGCCCCATCCAGACTTAGAGAATAGAAATATACGAAATCGGCTGCACTCAGGAAGATGCTCACTCCGATTATCGTCCAATCCCAATGAAACTTAGTCTGAGGAAACAATGGCTTACCCTGACGGAACTTGGCAAAAGGCTTAAAGACTGCTATCAGAAGGATAACTCCCATCATCAACATCTGATAGAAGTTGTACCAACTCTGTACCATCATCTTATCAAGCCCCACTCCTCCATTTTCAGGACTTGCCATCAGATACTTATCGTAGAGTCCGCTCACAGCACCAATTACAGCAGCAAGAACGATGCAGAATATCCATTTATCATGTTTGAAGTCAATACCTTCCTTTTTGCTACTCTTACTAAGCATAAAGAATGAAGCTATCGCTAAAGCCACACCAATCCACTGCCAAACATTTAGCACCTCACCAAACACCAGCAATGCACCCACCAGCACCATCACAGGTCGAGTGGCATTGATAGGACCATAAATGGTCAATGGTACATGCTTCATTCCAAAATAGCCGAAAATCCAACTTGAAAGTACGATACAACTTTTCAAGATGATGTACTTGTGCATTTCCCAACCTCCCGAAGCAACATGAAAGATGCTGTTATCCAAAGCATTGGTGAAATAGGAGAAGCCGATAAACGGCATAAAGATGAGCGTGGAGAACAAAGTGTTGAGAAACAACACTGTGATCACTGCGTTACCCGAAAGTGCCTTCTTCTTGAAGGCATCATAAAAGCCTAACAGCGTAGCTGATAGGAATGCTAAAATTAACCACATATTAATAACCTAACCAAGCCTTCCCAAAGGAAGGATGTTCTAATAATCAACTGCTTCCAGAAATAACGCATTTCCCGGCATACTTTCACCAGCATCACTGCGATTTCCCTTATTCAGTATATTCTCAAATTCTTCGATCGTTATTTTATGTCGCCCTAGCAGGAATAATGTTCCTACTACTGCCCTTACCATATTGCGAAGGAAACGGTTGGCGGTAATGGTGAGATACCAACTATGATCGGAGGTTTTCACCCACTTGCACTCACGCACCTTACAAAGTGTTGTTTTATTGTCGGCACCTGCCTTGCAGAAAGCAGCAAAATCCGTATGCTTCGTGATAATTTCCGCCCCCAGGTTCATTAACTCGAAATCGAGGTCGTAATGCGTTTCCAGGGAATAGTGGCGCAAGAAAGGATCCTTGCGGGTATGGATATAATAATGATAGGTGCGCCACTTAGCCGAGAAACGGGCGTGCATATCCTCGGCTACTGGATATACCTTCTGAGCAGAGATATCCCTTGGCAGAATGCGGTTCAGGCGATACACCAATTGGGTGCAAGCCTCAGCATCCAGCACCTTATCCAGTTCGAAATGTGCAGCCATTACTCTAGCATGAACTCCTGCATCGGTTCTTCCTGCCCCCACTACTTCTATTGCACCTCGAAGCAATGTCGACAAAGCACGTTGAAGTTCCTCCTGCACAGAGTTTCCATTTGGCTGAATCTGCCATCCATGATAGGCAGTGCCATCATAACTGAATATAATAAAATACCTTTGCATAGCTTAATTTGCATGCAAAGGTACATATTTTTTTGGAATATCCTATAGATTCTCCACGAGTTCTTTTGTCAACTTCACCGTCTTGCGGAGTGTTTCCACACAATATGGGTCATCTGAATTGAAGCAATTCTCCAGAGGTTCCAAATATTTCAGTTGCTTGTCGAGCTCACTTTTCAGTTCCAGCACCCGATTGCTACGCATAATCTCAGCCTCTTTCTCGGCTGCCTTGGCTGCCTTTCGGTTTTCCCAAGCCTGAACGCCAGACACCTTCTTTAGTCCCTCGACGATCCCTTTTCCTATACTATGCAGTTCCATATTAGTAATCCTTTCTTTCCTTAATGTTTCCGTCGAGATCATAAACGATATAGCTTCCCTGAAGCTCACCATTCTGATAAGTTCCTGTGATATAGCACTGTCCTTCGGGATAGTTTACCACAAAGTCGCCATCGAGTACTCCCTCGTTCCAGTTGCGGGTGGCATTTAGCTGACCAGATGGGTAGTAGAGATTCTCCACCCCACTCTTCAATCCGCCGATATACATACAAGAGGCTTTCAAACCTCCATCGTCATAATACATCTTTCGGATAACAGGATCACCCTGTTCCTTACGGGTTATCAGCCAGTAGATCAGAACTCCAATTCCGACTCCAGCCAAACAACTTAAGATTCCTATTAAAACTACCATAAGCAAAAGATTATTTAGTTATACGGAACCAGTCGATATCCAGCCATCCACGATTATTCTTTCCAGCTGGTTCTTTTGCGACAAATCCCACTTTGGCGCCAATCCACTTGCCTTCGTGCATAGTGAATTCCTCGCCAACCTCTTTATATTTCTTTCCATCGTGACTATAAGCAAACTTAACTTTACCATTGCTCACAATCATTCGCATATAGATTTCCTCATGTATAGCATGCTGATAGTCCACCTTATCCTCGCCAGTCTTGTCGAAGGTGGCTAGCACCTTCACCTCTTCCGATTTTCCCTTGTCGGCATTATTGCAGACAATCTGCTGAAGTTGGAACTTATCACCTACTCGCTTTACCACCAAAGCAGAATAGTGCATACCCATCATTATGATTCCGCCCATCTGATTCTCCGCCTTTGACACAAGTTTGAACTTGGTGGTTGCTGTGAAATTATCAGCAGGAGTCTTCTGTAGAAGCAGATTTGGCGTGTGATAGATATTCTCATCACTCTTATGCGTATAGAGTCGGAAAACACCCATCGATGTTGGCATACCAAATGTCTGCTGATAGTTGGCATGCCATTGCCATTGCAAACCGAGGTTTGGAGCATTAAACTCATCACTCTCTATCGGATTCACCTTCACCTTTGAGTCGGATTTTGGCATTCGATATTTCTCGTAAGGAGTTCCACAATAGCCTTTCTTTGGAACAATGCCCATTACAGGCCAGTTGTCTTTCCAAGTTACCGGCTGCAAATGTACAACTCGGCCATAGGCACCTCTTTCTTGGAAATGCAGAAACCAATCCTCACCATATTTAGTATGTACCCATCCACCTTGATGAGGACCATTGATGTTGCTCTTTCCCTGAGCCATCACCTTCATCGATTCATAAGGTCCATAAGGCGATTTACTTCGCATCGCCATCTGAAATCCTTCTTGAACTCCACCGGCAGGGAACATAATCCAATACCAGCCATCACGCTTATAGAACTTTGGTCCTTCGCAGGTGCGGTTCTCTGTTCCATTGCCATCAAAAACGATAACAGGATCGCTAATAGCCTTAGTTCCTTCAGCATTTAACTCTCTAACAGTCAGAACGCTGGCGAATTTACTTCGACTATTTGCCCAACCATTTACCAGATAGCATCGACCATCTTCATCCCATAGCGGAGTAGTATCGATCATACCCGCTCCAGGAATTACACATACAGGCTCTTCCCATCTTCCAGCAGGGTCTTTGGTCTTCACCATGAAAACTCCATAATCAGGATCGCCCCAGTAGATGTAGAACTCACCATTGTGATAGCGGATGCTAGGTGCCCAGACACCATTACCATGACTTGGCTTATTAAACACAGAATCAGGTTTCAGCTCCCTCAGAGCATGGCCGATGATTTCCCAGTTCACAAGATCCTTGGAATGAAGGATTGGTAATCCTGGGATGCAATTAAAGGAACTAGCCGTGAGATAATAGTCATCACCAACCACGCAGACATCTGGGTCGCTATAGTCGGCATTGATCACCGGATTGGTATAAGTACCATCCCCATTATCGGGGTTCCACACCTGCGAATGGTATTGGGCCATCGCCGGCGAAGCTAGTGCCATTGCACTGTAGATTAATAAGTTTCTAAGTCTCATAATTTGTTTAGGTTTGTTTTTTATATCTCTAGACTCTCTGCATTCACCAGGGTCTGATTCACTCTTAGATGATAGCGACTTCCATCGTATTCTACATGCATTACACTTACAGGACTTGAGGCTTCTGGACTGATCGAGAGAGCAACATGTCCCATCGTTCTTCTTAGATTTAGTTCAGCAATCTCCAGATGATTGTCCACCACCATTAGGTCAACTCCAAAAGGTCCTTGGTAGATACCCTTCAAGGCTGGCTCCATCACTTGCAGGATGCGTTTCCTCATCGCCTCAACCTCCTCAAGTGCTATATAGTTGGAGAGCATACTCTCCTTCATTTCCTCATTGGCGAGTACATTGCCCGAATAAGCCCCCTTCACGGTGTGGAAGAGGCTCAAGCCAAGATACTCGATTGTTCCATCGGATTTGGCAACAAACTCCATTCCGAAATCCTTCACCTTTTTATAATAAGGTTCGAGCATCACTCCACCTTGCTTCTTGATGATGCTTGCCGCCCATCGTTCATCCAGCGGCTGGTTGTCGAGGTCGATGAATTTCACCCCCCTTCCGCTACTGCTCCAAGGCGATTTCAGTACACATCTTCTTCGTTCGGCCACCTTCGCCATCAGCACATTCACATCCTCAACATAATCCACATCGTGCTGCAGATGCTCTGCCGCCCACTGACGGGAGGAAATTCGGCGAATCTCATCCAGATGAAGGATGTAGAAATTTGACTTCTGAATACCCAGTTGATGGGCGATGGCTCTATCCCATCCCCAAGGCATAAAGGTAGAATTGATAACATCAAATTCGGCGTTATTCTCCTGCTGATAGCGGAGTTGCGCCTTGGTAATGAATTCAACATTCACCTGCTGCTTGCGGTATTTTGAGAGATGGCGGAGCTTGTCTTCTGCCTGATCGATGTCGTCAACCAACACGAAATCGCCCTCTTCTGCCCAAAGGGCAGGAATAAATCCGAGGTCGCTCCTTAGCTGGCGCCCTGCGTGTGGAGCGGTAAACTGTTCCATGTTTGAGGCCAATGCTATATCGTGTTCGGGATTGAATATATGTAACTTCATCTTTCAGGTCTTATTCTTTTTTGCTATTACTTACAAAGGTAGCAATAACTTTTGGAATAGCCAAGAATTCAAATGAAATATTAATCGATGATCTCGTCTGGTGTGATGAGCCGTTTGCTTTCGGGATAATAGATAGCGATTTTTTTAGAATGATCGGAGTTGCCGAGTTCATCCAGCATCCCCTGAAAAGTCATCTTAGAATTGTCGAAACGCAAGAAATCCTCCTCAGACAACTCCTTTCTGCGATGAACAAATCCCAGATTGCACGATAGTCGAGTGGTTATCATTCCTATCATTGCTACAAATGCCTTTGCATAGATTGCCATCTTGATTGGGATGGTTAGGAACATCGCCGAATTGCCATAGTGCTTGCGGAAGAAGATGAGCATCGCCTCATAGAATACATGCACATAGCGGAAGCTCGACTTATGGGTGCTTTCACCCTTATAGTGCAAAATATCAACTGGCAGATAATAGTTGTGATAGCCGCCCTTCAGAATGCGATAGCTCAAGTCGATATCCTCGCCATACATAAAGAAGTCCTCATCGAGTAAGCCCACCTTGTTCAATGCCTCCCTGCGAAGCATACAATAGGCACCACTCACGATTTCTATCTGGTTTGGCTCATCCCAAGGCAGATAGCCCATATAGTATTTTCCAAATCGGTTGCTGGTTGGGAATTTTGCGCAAAGGCCGGTCATCTTATAGAAAGCTGTCATAGGCGAGGGCAAACCTCTCCTACTCTCTTTCGCCACATTGCCATCGGCCTGTAACATCCTCACTCCCAGCGCTCCTGCATCCTTATGTTCATCCATGAACTTAAGCGATTCGCTGATGGTATTCTCGCCCACAATGGTGTCGGGATTCAGCAGCAGCACATAATCGCTTTCGCTTTTCCGTATAGCGATATTGTTGCCTCTGGCAAAGCCCAGATTATGATTGCTGGCAATAACTTCTACTTCAGGAAAACGATTGCGGATGTACTCCACACTTCCGTCTTTGGAATGATTGTCAACCACATATACCGATGCATCCACCCCTACAAGTGCCTTGCGCAAGGAGAGCAGACATTGTTCCAGATAGAACTTCACATTATAATTAACGATGACAATCGCAAGTTTCATT
>REGX01382913.1_pt1 | contig 22477 bp, 13 predicted proteins | sample 2276321 | NCBI WGS metagenome assembly REGX01 (sample SAMN08335021, study PRJNA423103) | bovine gut metagenome | biome: bovine gut metagenome; feature: rumen; material: feed digesta; isolation source: rumen digesta from from 15 high feed efficiency cows and 15 low feed... | host: Bos taurus ... | reverse complement strand
TAATTGCTGAATTATTTCCAAAGCTTTCTCATATTTGCCTTGTTTGATATAAATGCGGGCTAAAGTCTCTGTGAAATAGCCTTCGTTGCTTTCCTTGGCTATTGGAGCAGGTTTTACTTCTTCCTCTTCTTCTTGTTCTTCTTTGGCGTCTGCAGGTCCTTCTTTTTCAGGTTCCTCTACTGCATTCTTCTTTGCACTTGGAGCTTCCTCTTCGTCATTGAGCTTGAGATTGAAACCACCGTCCACCATGAAGTTGTCGATGAGCTGTGTGGTACGGTCGGAATTATCGTCTGAAAGTTCTGAAGGGTCATCCGTCTCGCATTCCATCAGATAGGAAACGTAGTCAACTGCAGCATCGGCTGGTGTTGGCTTTCGGCGGTTCTTCTTTTCCTCGACATTTCCCTCTTGTGGTATACTGTCAAGAAAATCGTCGATAAGAGTGGTCGTACGGTCACCATTGTCTGCAACCTTTGCTGCTGCTGAATGTGAGGTCTGCTCTTCTGCTACTGTTTCGCTGTTACGCTTTAACTGGTAGTGAGCGGCTTCTATCATCTTGAAGATAACTTTTCGGTCGGTGATATAAATCGCTGCACGTCGAAGTTCTTCGTCGAAACTAGGGTCATGGAGTATGTAGAGATTCTGTAGCAACAGGATTCTAGCCGTTTGGTAGTACGGATAGAGTGCAAGGAGGCTGCGGAGATCGTAAAGTGTCTCGCGGTCTAGCTGCTTCGGGTGCTTTATTAATTCTTCTACTTCCATTTTGTTTCTCGCAAAAAGTGTTTGTTACCAGTTGGCAACTGTTGCATTGAAGATCTGGTCAACCAGGTCTTTTATTATTTGCTCCACAAGTTCCTGCTGAACAGAGTTCAGACTCTTGGTGGTTTCATAGCTCTGACTTGCGGTGAATTGCTTCTCGAAGTCCTGGTTATGATTGGCATTATTTGTAAAGCGGACATTCACAGTGATAGACAATTCTGTCTGTGCAGAATAGCCTTCGCTGGATACCGATTTGTTTCTCTGTGAATAGTTGGTGATCTCACCTTCAATTTTCATATCGCCATTTCTTGACACCTGTCTCAAGCGGGTGTGATTGGCGAACTCATCCTTCAGGGCATTGTTGAACATTGGTCCCATTGGTCCCCATACATAGCTGGAACGGATAGGGAACTCTGCTATCTGGATGGTTTTGGTCTCGTTGTAGTTAATGCTGGCACCATTGAACTTATAGCTGACGCTGCAAGCACTTAGTATGACAAGAATGCTAAGGAATGCAGATGCGATCAGACTCTTTCGAGCGCCTGATTTGATTCCCTTGATGGGTGCGATAAATGTGTTCAACCAACTTAGCATTCTAATTGTCTTCATTATCTGTTGAGCTTTGCTCGTTCAAACCATATTGTTTAATTCTGCGGAAAAGGGTTCTTTCGGAGATGCCCAGTTCTTTTGCGGCATTTCTTCGGTTACCCCCATTTCGCTGAAGTGCCTTTATCAGCATTTGTTTGCCCAGGTCGTCCAGATTTAAATTCTCTGGTTCTCGAATTTCTTCTGCTATGACATCTTCGGCCTGTGTTGATGGGCCCGCATTGTAAATAGGTGCCTGAACATTGTAGATAGTATCGAGGTCATCTGCTGTAACGGGATGCTTGCTGCTAACGGCAGGGTAGCTGCTTGTATTGATAGGCTGTGCAGGCTGGAATCCGGCAGCGCCATTCAATTGTCTGGCCTCGTCAAGTTGCTTTCGCAGACTGTTCATGTCTCTGCGCAGGTCGCTTACGTTTCCACGAAGTTCATAGAGAATCTTGTAGAGCAACTCTCGCTCACTCTCGTAACTATGCTCACCACCAGATTTGGCAATAGTTGCCAACTGGGTAGATTCTACGTCGAGTGGAATGTATTTCAGAAGCTGTTGTGCATCGATGTCTCGTTTCTCGCTCAACACACTCATCTGCTCGGTGATGTTCTTGAGCTGTCGCACGTTTCCTGGCCACTTGTATTTCAGCATAATTTCCTTGGCATCATCCAGCAGGGTGATTTTAGGAAGCTGATATTTCTCTGCCATCTGCAAGGCGAAGAGACGGAACAACAACAATATGTCGTTGCCACGATCGCGAAGTGGAGGCATCTGAATTGGGATGGTATTGAGACGGTAATACAAGTCCTCGCGGAATCGGCCTTCGCTGATGGCCTTGCGCATATTCACATTGGTTGCTGCGACGATGCGGACATTGGTCTTGCGAATTTCCTGACCTCCCACACGGATGTATTCTCCTGTTTCCAGTACGCGAAGAAGACGTGCCTGGGTGGCCATAGGAAGCTCACCCACCTCGTCGAGGAAGATAGTACCCTTATCGGCAATGCCGAAATAACCTGCGCTCTCGCCAATGGCTCCTGTAAAGGATCCCTTCTCGTGTCCGAAGAGCTCGGAGTCGATGGTACCTTCTGGGATAGAACCGCAGTTGATGGCGAAATATTTCTCGCGCTTACGTGGGGAGTTGTCGTGAATCACGCGTGGAATGATTTCCTTACCCACACCTGATTCTCCCACGATGAGCACAGAAAGATCTGTCGATGCTACCTGTAGGGCGACATCGAGGGCATGATTCAGTCCGTCGCTATTGCCAACGATACTGTATCTTTGTTTTATCTTCTGAACTTCAGATTCATTCATTTAGCTGACAAAATTACTCATTTTTTCTGAGATAACTGCAATAATGGCAGATTATTTATCTAATTTTATGAGTAATAGACCGATTGCCACCCAAATAAGTTCGCGAAGTCGAACGATTAGTGCTACGAATATACCTGCCTCGGTGGACATTGCCAAGCCTGCAGTGGAAAGCATAAATCCTCCTTCGCGCCCACCCAATTGGAGGGGCATGAAAAAGAGCATGTTTGCCAACAGACTTGTGAAGGCTAGGATAAGAATGCAGTCGATGTAGTTTACGCTAGGAAGAATTACCAGCAGGATGAAAAACATCTCGGAAGCAGAGGCAAGACGACACCCTAGTTCGAGGAGAACTGCTGTGATGAAAGTCTTTGGATTCTGCTTGTGAAGAGCAGAGATCTGCTGGTCAATAGTTGCTAGTTGCTGTTGATGTTTTTCGATGAATTTCTCTGCCCACTTCCTTAGTCCTGGGATATGTCTCACAATGCGTAATCCAGATACGGCCAGCCCTTTCTTGTATCCCTTTAAAAAGAACCAAATGCCCGATAGACAGAAAGCTCCTGTTGCTGCGAGAAGAATTCCCATAGGAAGGGTGACGGATTGCGTAAAGATGTAAAGGAATATGGATATTAACCAAAACCAGAAATGACTGAAGATATGTGTCATCGCATAGAGGATGACGGAGGAAGTAGCACGCTCTGTTCCAATAATAGGGGAGAGGGACATGATGCGGTAAGGCTCGCCTCCCATCAAACCACCTGGTGTTGCATAGTTGAGGGCGAATCCACTTACTGTGAGCTTGTATAAGTGCCAATAGGAAAGTTTCTTTGTGGCTTCCTTGTTCTTCTCGTCAGGGTTTGAGGCCCCCTGGTTAATGATAATATACCATGCAGTGGTATTAAATAGGTATAGAAAGGCCCATAGAAAGACTACAGCCACAAACCAGTAACCGGCATTCTGCAGACCTTCCCATACTTGTTTGAAATCGAGCTGGCTCACCATGATGGCCAGCACGATCAATCCAAAAATGAAGAATATATTCTGATGTTTCTTCTTCATCTATGCATTATTCATTGTTCTGAGGAGCATCAGCAGTGTTTGCTGGCTGCTCGACAGCATTCTCTTTCTTCTCGAAAGATTTCTTCTTAGGAGGGAATGGAGAACCAGAATGTTTCTTAGGAATGCTGAAGCGTACCTTGTCGCTTTCGTCGCGTTTCTCCTTGTATAGCTTCTTCAGAGGATTTCCCATAGGCTCGTCATAGACAATACGATTGCGGAAAACGTCAATAGCAAGGAAGATGGCATGACGGAAAGCATCTGCATCTGCAAGGTTACAACCTGCAATATCATAGCGTGGTGTCTCGTCGATAGTGGTGGTCACTAAAGGAAGACCTGAGGTGTAGATGATGCCTTCCTCGTTGCTAAGGGCCTTGAAAGGAGCCATGCCCTGGTCGTGATACATGGCAACGATGCCATCAAACTGCTCAAACCATCCCTTGCCAAAGAAGTCGTCGGCTGCATAAGGTCCAAAGGCCTGGATACTCTTATCAGAGAGTGCCTCCACTGCAGGGAGAATAATCTCATTTTCCTCAATACCGAAACCTCCATCTTCGTTAGAGGTTGGGTTGAGTGCCATAACTGCGATGCGAGGATTTGAGATGTTGAAGTCGCGGCGAATAATGCCCGCAAGTTTCTCCACCTTTTCCTCAATGTTCTCCTTGTTGACAGCACCTGATACTTCCTTAAGGGATATGTTGTTGGTGAGGAATGCTATACGCATATTCTCATTTACCAGTACATCGAAAGACTTGCGGCCTTCTCCCACGCATGTTTCAATAAATTTGGAATTTCCTTGGAAATCAAATCCCTCCATACTGATGTTGCTGCGATTGATAGGAGCTGTTACCAATACGTCAAAAAGTCCGTCTCTGTAATCGGTCATCGCTCTGTCAAGTGCTCGCATAGCTGCATCTCCCGACTCTGGTGTTGGCTCGCCAAGGTCAACCTTTACCTCGTCGTCGAAGGTTGCAAGCAGGTTTACTCTACCTTCTTTGGCATCATTGGCGTTCTGGATGATGGAGAACTGGGCGTTGATGTCCAAAGCCTTGCGGTGATAGGCTGCGATTTTAGGAGATCCATAGACAATAGGAATGCAAAGTTCCAGCATCTCTGGATCAGCGAAGGTTTTAAAAATGAGTTCGTATCCGATACCATTTGTATCGCCGTGGGTGATAGCCACACGTAATTTTCTATTTTCCATAATTGTTGGATTTATTAGTATTATATAAAACGGCTTCTAACTGCCGCATTAGATTTCTTTTCTTGGTTCCAGGGGCATAGACAAATGCTATGATGCTGAGTGTTGAGTGCTGGATGTTGGCTGATTTCCTATCCTTCACTGCTTTTATATTCAACATTCTGTAGGCTCCCCCCATAGCATCGCCTTTCATTTCCCACAGACCATAGTTCTTTCCTTCAATAGGGTGAAGAACCATATACATACTGTCTGTTTCGCCCTTCATATTGGTTCTCAACTGTTCGTCGATATCTCCCTTGCAGATGATGATATTCTGCATTGCCTCTGCTCGGTTGTTCGAAATCCAGATAAACTCATTCGACTTCTTTATAGAGCGCATATCCGAAGGAATCAGCATGTCGATATTGAATTGTTTCTTTATCAACTTCTCGTACTCCAGATTATGATGCTTCTTCAGATAATCGAGGCGCACTGCATATTCAAAGGTGGTAAGTTTTTTTTGAAGTTCCTCCTTCTCTTTTCCATTGGTGCGAATGACCACTTGTGGCTCTGCATACTGATTGGTTGAGATTGTCAGGTGCTTCACCTTCTTGTCATAAATCACGATAGCCCTGCTGAGTTTGTTGTCACCTTCCAGTTGCTTTTGGTTGTAAACATCAAAGAGAGGTTCCGACTGAGGCAAGCCTGGCGCATCTTCTATCAGTTGATGAGTGAGCATTGAGTCCTGGTCGCCAATGACCATCACCTCGTAGGGCTTGCTGCTGCTAATGGGCAGACGATGTTGGGTGCATGAAATCAATAAGGCTAAACCCCACCACACCTCTCCAAAGAGGAGGATATATCTATTTACTTTTTGGGGGAAATGCACCTTCATTTTTTTCTTATTATGTTTGCACTTGGATTCAGATTCTTATCTAAACTTTGTGCTATTTACTCAACTGAACTTGATGTTGTTCAACTGTTCTTCTTCGCAGTACTCAGCAATCCGCATGCCGCAAAGATATCTTGTCCTCTTGAGGCACGGATGGTTGTGAAAACCCCATGGTTGGTAAGGTAGTCGCGGAAACTCTCCATTTTCTTGTCATCTGCACCATGCAGTGGCACATTTGGTATCTGGTGGAAACGGATGAGGTTCACCCTGCAGTCCAAGCCCTTTGTAAGCTTGATGATTTCCCTTGCATGGGTGAGTGAGTCGTTGACACCTCCGAAGACAATGTATTCGAAAGTGAGACGACGCTGATGACTGAAGTCGTAATTGCTAAGCAAGTCAACCACCTCCTGAATACTCATACCCTTTTGGGCTGGCATCAGTTCGGCACGCTGTTCAGCGATAGGGGAGTGCATGCTGATAGCAACATGGCACTGACTCTCATCGAGGAAGCGCTTCAGTTTATTCTTAATGCCTACACTCGAAACAGTTATTCTCTTAGGACTCCATGCCCAACCATATTCGGCTGTGAGAATCTCGGTGGCACGCAGCACGTTGTCGAGATTGTCCATAGGCTCACCTTGTCCCATAAAGACAATGTTGGTGAGTTTGTCCACCTCTGGAAGTGAGTAGATCTGGTTGAGGATGTCTGCTGCAGGCAGACTGCCCTCGAATCCCTGCTTACCCGTTTGGCAGAAGAGACAGTTCATCTTGCATCCCACCTGTGAAGATACACACAGTGTGGCATGATTATTTTCTTCAGGAATATAGACGGTTTCCACAAATTTCCCACTTTGAGTAGGGAACAGATATTTGATGGTACCATCTTTCGAATGTTGTGCATCGATAGCTTCCGCACATCCGATGGAATATGCTTGATCGAGCTTCTCGCGATTTGCCTTCGAGATGTTGGTCATCTCATCGATAGACTTCACGTGACGCTCGTAAATCCATTGTGCTATTTGCTTTGCAGTGAATGCAGGCATTCCCAGTTCTTTTACTGCAGCCTTCAGTTCACCAAGGGTCATTCCCAGTAATATTTGCTTCATTTTTTTGCTTTCTATTTTGCAAAGATAATAAAAGATTAGCGATTAAAGATTAGCGATTAGTGTTTATTTGCAAAAAAACTATTATCTTTGCGCATATAATATATATTTATAAGCTAATGATTGAGAAAATAGACGTCTTTCTGCCAGAAGATCTCGACCAGTTGGGGGTGAATATCAATAATGGTCTGGCTTCTGCGGATGACTTGATTCGAATAAGCGAAAATGCCTCTGCAGAGTATGTTTTGCTCTGCACCAAGGCTACAAAGATAACTTTAGGGCAGTTTTGTGAGGAGCGTATGCTTCGTGTGGCTGCTGATACGGATGCAGCGATGGTTTACAGCGACCATTACTCTTTGGTAGAGGAGCAACTGGTAAAGCATCCTGTTATCGACTATCAGTTGGGTGCTGTCCGCGATGACTTCGATTTCGGTAGTTTGTGGCTCATCAAGTCCTCTCTGCTTAAGGAGTGGGTAGAGGCTTTGAAGGAGGAACCTGCTGGTGGCAGCACTTCTGCTGCTGATTGCAAGTTTGCTGCCCTCTACGATCTTCGGCTGTTTCTTTCCCGCAAGGGTGAGATCTTCCACATCAATGAACTGCTCTATACCGAGGAGGAACTAGACACACGAAAGAGTGGCGAGAAGCAGTTCGATTATGTGAATCCCAGCAATCGTGAGGTGCAGATAGAGATGGAGCAGGCTGTAACCCGCCATCTGGGGGCAATCGGCGCTCTGATAGATACTGCTTTCTATCGTCAGCCAGATTTTGATGAGCAGGATTTCGAGTATGAGGCTTCTGTGATCATTCCTGTTTTCAATCGTGAGAAAACGGTGGCTGATGCTGTCAAGTCTGCTTTGGATCAGAAATGCAATTTCAAGTTCAATGTGATTGTAGTCAACAATCATTCTACTGATAAGACCGGCGAAATTCTTGAGGCATTGAGCAAGGAATATAATGTTCAGTCTTCAATGCTCAATGTAATTGTTCCAGAACGAAATGATCTCGGTATTGGCGGTTGCTGGAATGAGGCTATCAATAGCGATTACTGTGGTAAGTTTGCCGTACAGTTGGATAGCGATGACCTCTATTCATCTTCTCATACCCTTCAGAAGATTGTGGATGCCTTTCACAAGCAGAAGGCTGCAATGATTATCGGCTCTTATCGTATGTGCGATTTCGAATTGAATACCCTTCCTCCTGGAATGATCGACCATCGTGAATGGACCGATGATAATGGCTGTAACAATGCATTGCGCATCAATGGCTTGGGTGCTCCTCGCGCCTTCTTTACTCCATTGGTTCGACAAATACAGTTCCCAAATACCAGTTATGGCGAGGACTATGCTCTTGGCTTGGCTTTCAGTCGCCATTATCGCATTGGCCGTATCTATGACGAACTCTATCTCTGCCGTCGTTGGGGAGGCAATAGCGATTCTAATCTCAGCATCGAGAAGGTAAATGCCAACAATCTCTATAAAGATCGACTTAGAACGATGGAGATCCATGCTCGTTTGCAGTTGGGTAAGGGCAAGAACGATCGTTTGGAGGATAATGCCCTCAGTCGCTTCTTCCATCGTCAGTTGGAGAAGTGGGACCAGGTGCGTCAGCGTTTCAGCGACCTTCGACGTGTGGAAATCAAGGAACTTCCTATCACCGATCCTGCTCCTTTCACCTTGAAGGTGCAGTTCAATCCTGCCCGTATAGTAAGCACAGGAGCGAAGATTGATGCAAAGACCATTGAGAAACGTCCTTGCTTCCTCTGCGACGAGAACCGTCCTAAGGAGCAACTCTCCAAACCGGTCGACGAGCAGTTCCATCTACTCATCAATCCATTCCCAATCCTTCCTGTTCACTATACAGTACCTTCGCGCAAGCATCAGCCACAGGCTATTCTCGAAAACTATGGCGAGATGCATAAGTTGCTCTCACAGTATAGTGATTTGATGGTATTCTATAACGGTCCTAAGTGTGGAGCCAGTGCTCCCGACCATATGCACTTCCAGGCAGGAACCAGTGGTATTCTGCCATTGCAGGCAGAGTGGGCACGTCTTAGCCGTAATCTCGAGACAGTTCTTGAGCTAAACGTCGATGAAAAGTTGAGCATCATCAATGATTATCCATGTCATGCCTTTGTTATCAAGAGTAAGACAGCAGAGGGCGATAGCCTTCTCTTCAATCGTCTCTACAAGGCACTCGAGAATACTTCTTTGAATACACCTAAGACTGCTCTCGATTATGAGCCAATGCTCAATGTTGTAGCCTGGCGCAAGGGCGAGGAATATATTTCTGTAGTGTTCCCTCGCAAGAAGCATCGTCCTGACTGCTATTTTGCAGAAGATGATAGTAAGATGCTCATTTCCCCGGGTGCTCTTGATATGGCAGGACTCACCATTACCCCACGTCGTGAGGATTTCGAACGCATCACTGCAGAACAGATGGTTGCCATCTTGAAGGAGATGACGATCGAGGATGAGCAGATGAACCAGGTTGTGGAAACTCTGAAAGCGGAGGACTGTGAGGAGTTGAAAGCAAGAAAGGCAACTTTGCAGATGGAAAAAGAACCTGATGTGGCCGTAGGTATTGTATCTGCTGAGAGAATCCACTTCGTACTCAACCAGTCCTATATGGCGAAAGGTGAGAAGGTGGAAGGTCCTCAGACGGTGGAATTCTCAGAAGGTGCAATTCTTTGGAACGGTAAGCAGTATTCACAAATCACTTTCCATCCACAATCTGCTAAGTGCTCGTTCTCTCTCGATGATGTCATCATAGGTGTGAATTTCCATTGGGAACGTAAGGAGACACAAACCTTTCTCGGTACTTTAAAACTGGTGGTAGAGGAAGATAAAATATGTGCAATCAATCAGTTGCCTGTAGAGCACTATCTCGAGAGTGTTATTTCGAGTGAGATGAGTGCAACCTCCAGTCTGGAGCTTCTCAAGGCCCATGCGGTTATTTCCCGCAGCTGGCTGCTTGCCCAGATGGAGAAGCGCAAGAAGGTGGCAGAAGAAGGCAACAGCTTCTTCTCGTTTGTGAAGAAAGATGATGAGCTTATTCGATGGTACGACCGAGAGGATCACACTATCTTTGATGTATGTGCCGATGACCACTGCCAGCGCTATCAGGGTATCACCAAGGAAACCTCCCCTCATGTAGCTGAGGCTATCCGACAGACAAAGGGACAGATTCTGATGAACGAGGATGAGATTTGTGATGCTCGCTTCTCAAAGTGCTGTGGTGGCGTTACTGAGGAATTCCAGTATTGCTGGGAGAATATCAAGAAGCCTTATCTTATCGCAGTACGCGACAATACTATTGATAGACTGAAAAATGGAAAGAATGAGGTATTAAGTGAAGCGAATAATACTTCGTTAGTTCATTCTTTGAATCTTTCAAACGAAGAGGCTGCTGATAAGTGGATTCGCACCTCTCCTGATTCTTTCTGCAATACGCAGGATAAGAAAGTGCTCTCACAGGTGCTCAATGACTACGATCAGGAAACAGCCGATTTCTATCGCTGGAAAGTGGAATACACCCAGGAACAGGTGAAACAGCTGCTGGCCGATAAACTCAAACTTGATTTGGGCGAAATCCTCGACCTGGTGGCTGTGGAGCGTGGATTGAGTGGCCGTATCTCCAAACTGAAGATCGTGGGAACTAAGAAAACTTTCACTATTGGTAAGGAACTTGAGATTCGCCGAGCACTCAGCAACACCCATCTCTATAGTAGTGCCTTTGTAGTGGATAAATACGACAAGGATGCCAATGGTGTGCCACAGCGCTTCGAATTCATCGGTGCAGGATGGGGCCACGGAGTGGGCCTTTGTCAGATTGGTGCCGCTGTGATGGGCGAGGAAGGATATAATTATGACGAGATATTGCTTCACTATTATCGTGGAGCTGAAATAAATAAAATATACTAATGGAAAAGAAAAGATCACCTTGGAGTTGGATACCAACTCTCTATTTTGCCGAAGGACTGCCAAATGTCATCGTTACTGTTGTTGCCTTGGTGATGTATAAGCAGATGGGACTCGATAATACCGAGACCACTTTCTATACTTCATGGCTGAATCTGCCATGGATGTTGAAACCAATATGGAGTCCTTTCGTCGACATAATAAAGACGAAGCGCTGGTGGGTTATCGCTATGCAGCTGCTCCTTGGAGCCAGTCTGGCAGGTGTAGCTTTCACTATCCAAACTAGTTTCTGGCTTCAGGCCACCTTGTTCTGCTTCTTCCTGATGGCATTTTCAAGTGCCACCCACGATATAGCAGCTGATGGATTCTATATGTTGGGCTTGAGTGAGCACGATCAGTCGCTCTTTGTGGGCATCCGAAGCACCTTCTATCGCCTTGCGATGATCTTTGGTCAAGGTGTACTCGTGATGATAGCTGGTAATTTGCAGGTTATCTTCCGCAATAGTGCGAGCAATATCAAACTCTCGTGGGCGCTTACTTTCTATGGCATAACGGGTCTCTTTATAGCTATGTGGTTGTGGCACCGCTTTATCCTGCCACGTCCTTCTCAGGATTCACCACGTAAAGGGGTATCGGCTTCTGATATAATGGCAGAGTTTGGACATACTCTCGTTACTTTTGTGCAGAAACCTTATTTTCTCACGGCTGTATTGTTTATGTTGTTCTATCGCATGCCAGAAGGATTTCTGTCTAAGATAACTCCGCTCTTCCTCATTGATAACAATAGTGCAGGTGGATTAGGCCTCTCTCCGCAGGAATTTGGTTTGGTATCTGGTACGGTAGGAGTTATCGGCTTGGTGTTTGGTGGTATTCTTGGTGGAATTGTTGTTGCGAAGGATGGACTTCACAAGTGGATATGGCCGATGGTATGTGCCATCACTTTACCAGACATCGTGTATGTCTATCTCAGCTATAGTCTTACAGGAAATATAGTCATTATCTCAACTTGCCTTTTCATCGAGCAGTTGGGGTATGGATTTGGCTTCACAGCCTATATGATGTTCCTAATTTACTTTGCACAAGGCGAGTATAAGACCAGTCATTATGCCCTTTGTACGGCATTGATGACGCTAAGCTTGTTCCTGCCAGGCTTGGTGGCTGGTTGGTTGCAAGAAAATATCGGCTATCGCGACTATTTCACAGCAGTGATGCTGCTCTGCTCGGTTACCTTTGTTGTAACCAAGATGGTGCATATTGACTCTGAGTTTGGAAAGAAGGAAGAAAACGAATAGGAATAAACGAATTATATGGCAAAAAGAGAATACATTGAGAAAAACAAGCAATGGCTTGAGGAGAAATCAAAAGAGGAGGGTGTAATGGCCCTACCTCAGGGTATATATTATAAGGTGTTGGAGAGTGGTGATCCGAATGGACCTCAGCCTGCCCGTCGCAGTATTGTGACAGCACACTACACCGGTTGGACTATTAATGGTAAGAAGTTTGATTCCAGCCGTGGTGGCACCCCATTTGCAATGCGTCTGAGCGATCTTATTGATGGATGGATTGTTGCGATGCAGAAGATGCATGTAGGCGATCGCTGGGAAATCTATATCCCTGCAGAGATGGGGTATGGTAAATTTAACCAGCCAGGCATCCCTGGTGGCTCTACATTAATTTTCGATATTGAACTTATTGCTGTGGGGTAGTACCTTCAGTAACAAAGCTAAACAAAAAAGGCTTCTCTTTGTAGGGAAGCCTTTTTTTGTAAGCTCTTATGTGTTTAATGTTAAAGTCAAGATCATTTTTAGCTTATAAACTTACTTATTAACTTATTGTTTTTGCTTTGTACCAACTACGACTAAACGTATTTTGTGGCTGCAAAAGTAGATAAAAAAACAGTATTGTTATCAAAATGTAACGAGTGTTCTAGTCAAATTGTCCAAAATGAAATGTCAATCTGTCCCTTTTTGCTGAATTTCTTTGTTACTGCAGGTCACCTGCAATGCTATTATAGGTCACCTGCAATACTCTTATAGGTGACCTGCAATACTTTTAAAGATGATCTGCAATTAAGTCCATCTTACATTCTAAGAACGGCCTTGTTACTTTCCAATTTGGATATTCTTGAATAGTGTTTAGCATAAAAGCATTCATAAAAAAAGACCGCCCATCCCTGGGCAGTCTTCTTTTTTACCTTTGATATTCGCAATTTAAAAGGCATTCTAATCGCTATTAGAAGTATTGATAAATAAACATCTTATGCTTAATTAAAAAGTACTACTTATATGGATTGTTTTAACCCCCTCGTCAACTAGTCTGAATTTTATCAGTTCTGCTTTAAAGGGGCAGCAAAGGTAGTGCTAATAAAAAAATGTAGTGGGATAAAATGTATTTTTCTTGGTGGAGGAATTGCTTGGTTTGTAGTCAAAACGTCCAGAATTGTCTGTCAAAATAGCTATTATGAATCGATTTGTTGGATATTATGATTTCTTAAGGTAATATAAACAAAATGGCCGCTCCTCACGGGGCAGCCATTTTATTCATTTGCGTATCTCACGCTTTGTTTAATACTAACGTTAAATCCTGTATAACTCTTAATACCTGAAACTAGTACCTAAGTAAATGTGAGCGTGTTACTTTGTAACAACCTTAAACTTAACTAAACCTAAATAAAGAAAATACTTTTACTAGGGCAAATATACGATATAATATTGTCGCATAGGGAGTGAAATCCGTTTTTCGAGGTGGATTTTCTGTTTAGCAACAGAATTTTAGCAATATTTTAAAGATTTACCGATTTTATGACAATAAGTATCGTATATACTATTATATTTGCAAAATAGAAAATTATTTCGCTTAAAGGTCGACTACTTAACGTTTAAAAACGCACTAAACATCAAAAAAATGGCCCTTATAAAAGTGGAGGGTGATAATAAATTGCTTAAAGAGGGTGGGAGTAAATCCTGCCCTTTTTCTATTATTTATCTATGAATTCTCTCTAAAAATAAAACTTTTTTACATGCAAACTATAACTTTTTCTTGTTTCTTTACACGAGTTTCGATTAAAATACCTAAATTTACCGCATTATTAAGCAAAGCATTAAAGGTTTTATTACTTATACATTACGATTATGAACACAATTAAAAAAATCACACTCATGTGTGCTTTATTGTCTTGCGCATTGGCAGGTATGGCACAGAGTGATTATCCTTGGAAGACCCTTTCCAAAGACAGAAATTTAGACAAGCAATTGTATTTGCTAAATGTTGGTACAGGACTATTTGCAAATATAGGTGGGCAATGGGGAACAGAAATAGTATTGAATCGTACAGGTGTTCCATTTGTGATTACTCAAAAAGAAGCTAGTCGATACTATATCCATTCTGCAGGAAAATATTGGGGATATAGAGAGGATCAAAATGCATCTGGTTTTTTTGTTGATAATTCAATGAATTCTAATAATGCTATGGTATTATTTGATGTACAGGAGAGCACTGTACTTAAAAAAAAGGACTCTTATACAATAAAGGTTTTTGATTCTGAAGATGGATTATCTAATAAGTCAGACAAAATGAGCTCTTTCTATCTTTCTGCCATTACAGAGAATGGAGAAACGAAATTGAAATTAATACCTGCAGATAGAAAAAAAGAATTAAATGATAGCTCTAAATGGAAGTTGCTAGATATTAGTAAATTAAAGATGTATTTGCAATCACCATATAGAAAGGATGAAACAGATGAATTAGAAAATATAGATGCAGATTATGTTTATGAAGCAGATGCGTCATTTTTAGTGGAGGATCCTAATTTCTCTATCGGTAATAGTCAGGATGGCGGAATGAATCCTTATTGGAGTGGCATTGGCTATAAAACAGGTGCTGAGTCTCAAGGTGAGCTGAAGGATGTTTCCAAATATTGGCATGGCTTCATTACGGGGGAAAATGCAGGAACAGGTAAGGTAACTCAGCAAATAACTTCTCTAAAGGAAGGCTGGTATAAGCTAACATGTGATGGCTTTTTCAGTAACAAGAGCGGTAAGGGAAAAGCCTATCTTATCGCAGGTGGCAATAAGAAAGAACTCTGTATGGTTTCTGCTGATGAGCTAAGCAGACTTAATATAGGAAAGGCATTATATGATGGAGCTTATACTAATGACTTGTTTGTATTTCTAGGTGAAGGTGAATCTACTGAGATTGGTATTGAGGTCGAGAATACTTCTGTAGAAGATCTCGTTACATTTGATAATTTCCAACTCAGCTACTTTGGCACTAAGATGTTCCTTCTTAATGAAAAGTTTGAAAAAGGCGAAAACGATAATGAATCAGAAACGGGTGAAGGTCGTAAGCAGCCTCTATTGCTGAAGAAGAGTTTTGATATTGGCAAGTGGAATTCTTTCTGTCTGCCAGTTGATCTTACCAAGAAGCAGTTCTATGATACCTTTGGAAAAGATGCTCGATTGGCCTATCTTGCAAAATTCAAGGTTACAGATGAAAGCAAGTTCATCCAGTTCTTGTTCAAGGAATCAGACGGCTTAAATGATGACGACATCTTCTTAGAGAAGAATACAGGCTATTTGATTAAGGTGTTCAAAGAGGGTATGCTCGAGCAGGATGATGAAACCACACAGCAGATGTGGCTCATTAAGGATGCTGAATGGACAAAGAGTGATATCGATATAATGAGTGAAGAAAAATTCAACAGCGAAAATCTTAATGCCGATGTAAATCATGAGATTCAATTAAATTGTACCTATTATAATCACACAGAAGATGATAAGCCAATTCCTGCAGGCAGCTACGAATTAAAGACAGGAGCTAATGGCTATGCTTTCTATCACTACAACCAGACACATAATGTGGAAGGCTTCAGATGCTGGATAGAGGACCATACTGGCAGCAATGCAAAGATGAGATTTGGATTCAATAGTGATGATAGTGACAATGGCAGTACTACAGGCATCTCTGAGGTGAATGCAGTGAATACAATTGAAGATAACAAGACTTATAATCTTGCAGGACAGCAGGTTGGTAATAATTATAAAGGCATTGTGATTTCTAACGGAAAGAAATACGTTAAGAAATAATTATATTTGTTCTAGGGTAAAATTCCTCTCCTCCAAATGCGGGGGAGAGGATTTTTTTTCTCTTTCGTCTTGATACTATTTTTTTATTTGACTTTATTTTACCTATTTTTTTTGCCTTTTTCTTTGTAATTTTTAAAATTAATAGTAATTTTGCAACTGAAATATCTTATTGCGATAAATGTTTATTAATTTATGAAATATAATTGATAAACTAGACATTTTTAGAAACGACTAAATGAATAAGAAATTATATATTAAACCATTCAGTGAGGTGGTAGCTCTTCGACTGAACAATCAGTTGATGGGTGGCGAGACTATAGAGGTTCGCCACAGTGAATACGAACCTGAAGCCAAGCAACAGCAGAATGTGGGTGAATTAGAAACTCCTACAGAAGCAAAGGCTGGGTGGAATTCGTATGATGTGTGGGAAACCTGGGAATAAATTATACTATCCGATTTATTGTCAATTCTTGATAGATTGTGATGGATATTTTTCCTCTAAATCATCTTTTCTTGTATTATTTTTTTTGAAAGAAAATAAGTAAAAAATCTCAAAAAAAACTTGCATCTTATTCTGAAAATTATTACTTTTGCAACGTGTAATAATTAATGCGACGAATAAAATGTATAGGACAAAACGAATTGTTTTAACCTTGCTATGCCTGTTTATGTATAGCATCGTTTCTTGGGCAAATGCTCCAGAGATAACTGTTGAGGATGGTGATACGGTTTATACCTTTACCATCAATGGTAATAATGGTATTTTCTATTGCTGGTATGATAACCGTGAGCAAAATGATAGTTATACTAAGACTCAGTATAGATATCGCTGGCGTTCCAACCCTTTTACTGTGAAAGGTGTGAAGAATCTTCCATGGCTTAATCTGCAATGTACTAAGAATGATATTGGAAAGGTGAATGGGGGCATCAATATGCACTCTGGATCATCACGTTCTAGTGCATATACTTTAAGCGTACCTGAAGGATGGGCGATTTCCAAATATACAATGACTTGTACTGCTTCGGAAGGTAATAATTATATAGTACAGGACGACAATTCTTACACTCTTTTGACAAAAGGCGTACCTTATACTTTCGTAGATGGTACTGTGAATAATCGTAAGTGTTCCTTCCTTGTAACTGGTGACAATAAGCCTATTACAACTATTATTAAGGTTCAGGTTAGACGCATTAAGGTGGCATTGTTCTACCAGCTCTTCAAGAATTCTAGCGAGCAGGAGGTGGATAGTCGTAATGTGAAAATTGAAAAGTTGGATAGCTCTACCATCAATACCAGTCCTTCTCTTCCAAAGGAGTTGCGTCGTGGCTTCTGCTCTTATGGTTATAACATAGACAAGGTGGTTTTCTCTGAGAATGTAGAGAAGATCCGTTCTGATTATAAGGTGAATACCCTTCCTTTTAAAATATCAGATGGTAATAATTACTATTATTATAATCTTAATGTTGGTCCATATAAGGATGTTGTGACAAATGGTGTTCATACTGGAAAGGTAGAATGGCTTTATCAGAAAGATGAAACAAAGACTCTCTGGGTTGATAATTCTGCAAGTAAAACCAAAGACAACTATTGCTGGTATTTCGAGGGAAATCCATATTGTCTCTATGTTCGCAACAAAGCTACAGGTGATTATCTGATACCTACTTCAAATGGTCCTGTATTAAAGAGCTATCCAGAAGGAATAAGACCAGAACATACTTGGGATCTCTGGGGCTTCTTTGAGTCTACAGCTGGTTCTGATGCAAGTTTTGCCCTTCGTTATGATGTGGATGGAAACTACAAGAACTCTAAGTTTTTTGCTTATACATATTCTAACGTAACTCATGGTACTGGCACTTGGACTCCTCAAGGGGATCTTGCCTTCCGTCTGGTAACACCAAAATCAGGCGATATCATCACCACTCGTGGACTTTTTGTGGATGATAACTTGAATGAGTATGAGATCATGCGATGCCGTATGCAGGTTCGTATAGTACAGATGGAAGCTAGAAACATCACCTATAGAGCTTATTGGTCACAAGGTAGAAAATCAGTTGGTGTACAGACAGTTACAACTTATTATGATGCAAAGCCTCAGATTCCTGAGAATTTGAAAATGCCATATTGTAACTATACATATTATTCCGATAATGCTTTAACTGAGGAATGGACTTCTGATATAAAGATATCCGATAATGGAAAAGTTATCTATGTTCTTGTCGATTGGAATGGTCCTTTCGAGGTGTCAACTAATCAGAGTGCTCTGAAGTGGAACTATACCACCATCAATGGTAAGTTAATGACAACTTACGGTATGGCTCCTTACTTCCTCGCCGATAATCAGGTGGAGAAGGGCGGACTTCCTTACGACATTAGCCCTAACACCATGTGGGCTTTCACAGGAAATCCTTATGATGGATTTGTTATCTGGAACAAGGCTTATGAGCGTGCTGGAATGGTATTGGGTAACCCTTATTATAACGATGGTGTTCACCAGTGGGGTAAGAATCAGGACTACTACACAAGCAATGTTGGACCTGCAATGTTGAAATATGATGCCAACTCAAATAGTTGCCGCTGGAACATTGAACAGTATGATGATAATGTTTTCGGTTTCTCTGCTAAGGATGTCGACTATATGTATCTTAATGATACCTATCACAATGGTTTGATGGGCTACTACTATCAGGGTGCTGATCTTTCAGCTGGTGCCAGAATGCAGGCACATCCTATGATGATGAGCGGCAAGGATATGGATAATAGTTGGAAACAGACTTATCTCAACACGATGGTGGAGGACTTGATGGCTTATCAGACTAGTATAGGACAGCCTAATTCGCTCACTGTCACAGCTTTCAAGGAAATCTTCGGCGATAGCAAACAGCGTTCCCGCAGCGAAATTGAAGCCTTTTTAGCCAATGCTGATAATGCCAGAAGGGCAGAGAATGTGCTTCTTAGTACCGATAGCTATGAGAAGGTGAATGGCGGCCACTATACCTTTGTGGTTGGCGATGGCTTCAAGGAATCAACCTATAGAATGTATATGGGAAGTTCGGCCAACACCAATATCGAAAATGTGAAAGGTGTAAATCAATTGCGTTCTGAGAAAGATCTCGAAAGTGCAGTGGGGGATGCTGGTGCCATCTTCACCTTCACCAATGTGAATGATGAGGCCAATAGTTGGGCTCTACCATATAATAAGGTGATAGCAAAGGCTCAGAACTGTCTGATGACAATGGATGAGAATGCCGATGAACAATCTGTCGAGACAATTATTTATCCATGGGCAAGAGCCTCAGTAGCTGTTTATCAGAAGAATGAGGATAGTGGCTATTTCAAGGTCTCTGGCACTGATGCCTCACAGCTTGGCAAGGTGAGCACAACCAGTATTCCTTCTCCTTTCTATCTTAAGAAGACTGAGAATTTAAAGATCAAGATGATGGCCTTCAAAACGGGTGCTTATAACACACTCTGTGTGCCTTTCAATGTTACACTTCCTGAAGAAATAACAGCTTATACTCTCGAGGAAAACGAGGATAAATCAAAACTTATGGTAACTAAGTTGGGCAATGAGGTATCAGCAGGTATTCCTGTCTTGCTGAAGAGCGAAGACACAGAGACCACCTATTATAATATAGCTCTCGACAACAGTACTAATATGCAGGATGAGCAGGTCGGAAGAGGTCTGAGAGGAAAGTATCTTTCTTATGTACTTCCAAAGGTGAATAACGAGGAAGAGCAGGGTTCTCACAATCGTTTCTACTTCTTGGCAAGAAGCAATAGCAATACCCCTATCTTCGCAAGATGTATGAGCAGTAAGGATACGAAAATCAATCCTAACCGCGCCTTCTATACTCCAACCGAGGAGCAGATGGCAAAGGGAGCTTCTTTCTCAATTAACTGGGATGAGGTAACAGCGGTATCTGATGTGAAGACTTCGACAGCGCAGAGCGAGGATGCCATCTACGACCTTCAGGGTCGCAAGGTGCAGAACCCTTCACATGGCATCTATATCAAGAACGGAAAGAAAGTCGTGATAAATTAATTATTACATTTTAGTATTCGATTACTAGCATCCGCAGGCACTTTGTAGTGTTTGCGGATTTTTTTGTTAATAACTGGAATAAAATACTGATAAAAAAAACTTTTATACCATGACTTTGGTATTTCTTTTGGGAAATTAGCAAAAAAATGTATATCATTTTGTAATTATCGATAATATTTTTAATTTTGCAGATAATATAATAATGTGGCGACTATGGTAATAATTAAGCGGAGTTTTATTTTACTGGTGCTATGTGTATTATGTCATAGCATAGGAATACGGGCGGCTGTTGGTGATATTGTGGTATGCGATATCAATGAGCAAACGACTAAAATGTCTAGAAACAGAACAGACAAATGGAGTACGTGGGCAAATGGATTTGCTTACATAGATAATGGTCTGCGAATGTATTGCTCGAAGAATAATTATTCTTGGGTGACAGACAGTAAAAAGAAAAGTGAAGGAATTGTCTTGCTATCTGGAACAGGTGATAACACAAAAGGTAGTAAGAATGGATTGCTTGAAGTTGGTTATGGCACCCATCTCACGATTGATGCACCTGAAGGCTATAAGATAATTGGTCTTTATTTTAAAGGAGAAGCATCTGGTTTTACCGAAGGTACTGGTCAATCAAGAAAACAGTCGGGCGATTTGTCGATTTACTGGACGGATCCAGATGCTTCGGATGCTAAGGAAGCTACTATAATAAATAACCAGAAAGGAAAGTTCTATACTTATCAAGAAGTCTCCTCAACTAAGGATATTGCTTCTTTAGTAGCTAATCCTGGTACTTTAATAGCTGATCATCTCGACTTTAATGGACTTAAAGTTGGGAATGCTGTAAATGGTTTTACATTGTTGAATACACCTCAGCAATCAGCTAGAATTTTCTTCAAAGGTAGTAATAATGTTTATGTAGATTACTACAAGTTCTATGTCATCCTGGAAAAAACTATTGCCAATGCGGATGAGGCACAAATACCAGGTACCTCAAAGGCAAAAGATTATCTTTCTAATGCTAGAATGTATTTGGTGAGAAACATTAAGACTGGTGCATATTTAACGCTAAAAGACGGAAAGGCTATATTGGAAAGGACAAATAATCCAGATGCAGAGCTCGATCTTTCCAGCTTATGGTTCTTTACTTCACCTTTTAATCTATACCAGCGTGGAGCAGAAGATGGCTTTTATGATGGAAAAACTGCTCAGAATGATTATGACCTGCAATTCCATAATGCCAGTGATGCATATTTCAGAAGTAATAGTGTAGATGAAAACTCTAGTAAGAATGGCTTTGAAAATGCCTATAGGAACACGGTTGGTTTTTCATCTACTTATGGAGTTCGACCAAGATACTTTGGATATGATAACCCAGAAAAGCACTTGCATTGGGATTTCAGTTATGATAATTGCAAAGGAGCTTCTATGGATAACCTTGATCCAAAGGTTGATGTCTATACACTTCGTTCGGACGAGAAGGGTGGTACTATCTTCAATTTGAATCAGGTGAATGATAATGGAGTTTTGGGAATTTCTATAGGCAGATACAGAACCCATATTGCCAATCATACTTATTCGGATGGAACTTCAGGCGATGTCTATGATTTCAAGATTATGACTCCTGATGATCTCGATAACCCTTCCTCGGTATCCATGAAGAATACAGAGAATAATGCTACAGACTATTTGCCAAAGGCACAAAATGCCAAAGGTGAGTTGTGGGAATTTATTCAAGTTCCTGTGAGAAAATATGCGGAGAACACTATCCACAAAGCTGCCGATAAAGTGGGAAGAATTGTGGATGCTGACTATCTCTTTGATTACAATAAAGCCAATTTGGATGCAGCAAAAGACTTTTCATTTTCTGTGAATAAGCCCAGCATTCCTGACACTTGGTATCGCTACTACAGTCAGGTTCCTAATGGAAACCTAGGTGGTAAGGAAGATAAGTTAAATGCGATAGTTGGCGATCATGCCACCAAGGAAAATCCTGAGTATGGATATACTAAGGCTGATACCATTCGTTTTTCCTTGCATTTCATTCATTTGAACATGCCTGATCCAAATATGGCATATCAGTTCGAGAATGTAGAATATGCAGAGAAAGTATTGGGATTGCAGCATTACAAGTCATTATCAGGTAGCCGAGAGAATTCTCTTGTGGGTCTGGCTACTAAGACTTTTGCTAACTCTCCATACGAAAAAGCTAAATATGCCATTCAATTTGTTTACCCTTTAAACAAAGATGGTGTCACTGAAACCGACGAGGATAATCGTTTGTTCAAGTTGCATTTAGCTTGGCCGATCAATGGTTCTTCAACACCTGTCTATGCGTATTTAGGACAAATTGCCGGGGGTGTATATGGATGGGTTGATAAGGAAAGTAATGGTAAGGTCTTTTCGTTTACGGCAAGGGAAAATGGGTTGAAAGGAAATTCAGCCTTTTGTCTTGAAGACGATAAGGAGGGCTTGGCTGGCCGAATAGGAATCGGTGATAATGGTAAAGTTTCCATAGGAGAAAATGCTTTAGGGAATAC
>REGX01398629.1_pt1 | contig 22653 bp, 15 predicted proteins | sample 2276321 | NCBI WGS metagenome assembly REGX01 (sample SAMN08335021, study PRJNA423103) | bovine gut metagenome | biome: bovine gut metagenome; feature: rumen; material: feed digesta; isolation source: rumen digesta from from 15 high feed efficiency cows and 15 low feed... | host: Bos taurus ... | reverse complement strand
TACACACATTTACTTTTTTAGTCTTTCCTCCTGCAATATAGACAAAAACGGAATCGTCAGGCTGATTAGCCTCCCATATATAATCACTTTTTTCCGTTTGTGTTCTCATCAGATTTGCATAATAGAAATCTGGCTCATACTGAGTTTCACGGAAAACAACTTTAGCGCCTGGTGTGCCAATGATCACCATACCTGTGTTTGAAGGAGCAAATCCGTCAAGGAATGTAGTATATTCAAATCCCAATTTACTATTAAAAGAGGTAATTGTACCTACTTTTACATTTACTCCTGTTTTTACTAAATGTAATGGTTTGCTGTTGGAATAAGTAGAAATACCAGAACTAGCTATTGTTACTGTGTCGTATGTATTGATGTACTTTGCTGGAATTTCCAAGTAGGCTCTATTCTCTCTCATATTCGCATATTGATTGAGAATACGCCATTTTCCATTTGCTAGATATAGCCATTTGTAACCAGAAGGTACGTCTCTTTCATAAATTTGGCCTCGTTCGACGTTTGGCTTTAATAAATTTGCATATGCATAATCAGGCTCTTTATCTATATCTTCAAACACTAATGTAGTATTTGCTGATCCTTGGATAAAAATACCTGTGTATGAAGGTATTGAATCACCATGAAATTTAGTCAATTCATATCTGTCATTCATACCATCGTAACCTTTTATGGCGCTGAGTACAACATCTTTTGATGCAGATTTTAATCGCACAGGGGTGTCGTACGAAGCAACTCCCACACTTTGTGTCAAAGTATAAATGTATTCTTTTGCGAAACCAATGCTTGCTGAAAAGAGTGTTATTGCGAAAATCGCTAATTTCTTAAACATAATTGTAAAGTATTTATTGTAAAGATACCTAAACAAATGATTTTGTTCATTCTTAGTCAAGTGCAAAGTTAATAATAAAGAACTATGCTTTCTTTCGTTTTGTAAAATTTTGCTAGTATTATAACATTATTTAACTTTGTGTATCTACGTTTTTAATAAAAAAGAGGGTTACGACAAATTTAGACGCAACCCTCTTCTTCTTAATTTATTGACGATTAGTCGTCCCAAACGTTATAGTTTTTCCAACTTTTGTCGTTTTCCTTGGCTTCACCCAAACTAGCATCTACCTTTTCGTTTTCGATTGCTAGAGATTCTGTAGCCATTAGATCTTCTTCATCAATTGATGTTGTATTAATTTGGGGGCTATTATATATCTTCTTCATTTTGCTGATGTTTTTATTTTACAACGATTTTTTTACCATTCATAATATATATACCTGCTGGAACTGAATTGAGATTGCCTTTGATCTTGATTCCCTGTAAGTTATATAATGTGGTATTTTCATTATTTGCAGTCTTAGTCTCATCGAGGCTTTCAATGTTTGTAGTTTCATTGTCATCCCAATTGATAATCAGACTCTTTGCGGCACTTGTTGAAAGATAAGGGATGCTAAGATATGCCTTGTTTGCCTGGATGGTTGAACCATCAACAATTGGATGGAATGCACCCTGATAGAGCACATAATTATTATTAACTCCGTTGTTTGAAGTTAATTTTGCAGCATTACATCCTGATGTAGATTTTAACCAAGTTTCGCTGTAGGTTGATTCTGCTCTGTCGTTAGGATTGAAATAATAGGTAACCTCGCCTGCTTCATTGCTTGTACCTTTTATAATCACACCATTTCCATAGGTTGTACTTGCTGCAAACTTCAGGTCCTTGTTATCTGCATTTAGGGCTTCAACTTTTATTCTGTTTGCTTCAATTTCGTCAGAAACGATACCATAAACAGTAAAGTTTTTGCTTACAGAGAAAATCTTTGGAGAAGCAAATGTAGCATAACCAGATTCAGGCATAGTTATACTTGCTGATACTCTACCGTTATAGTTGTAAGATGTGAAAAGGTTTAATGTTGTATTGCTAATCTCTTTTACGTGGAGATTTGCAAATGAACCATTAACACTTTCAGATGTGAATGAAGGGAGGCTGTTGCCTGCAAAAGTAATATCAACATCCCAGTTTGAAGGATAGTTATATGGGTCATAGCCTGCATGATATAATGAATTTACACCAAGACTTTTTACTGATGCAGGTATTGTTGCAGATGCTTTTCTTCCTGGATAGCAAACTAGTTTGGTTCCATCAGCAGAATAAACAATTCCATCGATTGACTTGTATGCACTGTTATTGGATGCAACGTTGATAGCCTGAAGATTACTGCAACCTAAGAAGAAAGGATTGCTTTTTGTAATATCAATATTCTTTACTGTTGAAGGTATTGTAACCGTCTTGATGTTTAGGTTACTGCTAAATAAAGGACATGAAATCTTTGTCACAGCGATATTACCAATTTTGCTTGGAAGTACTAAATCCTCGCCGAAGGAGCTATCTTGTTTTGAATTTATAGTGATAGAAGAATAATCATTAGCTACATTTATACTAAGAGGGTATGGGTGAGCTGCATCTTTAGTTGAATTCAACGAACTGCTACCTGTACCTATATAAAATGTCATATTTCCAGTTGTAGTGAAACTTGTAATGGTTAGTTTACCATTTAACCAGGAATATGTGTTATCTGCATTTATATTACCAAAACGCTTGTAGTTTTCGCCAATATATGTAACTTCAGCGGTTACGCCCTCCCATGCGTTAAGTGAATCAGTTAACAAAGGAGTAGAGAAACCTCCTAAGTTTATTGTAGATAGTTTAGTACAACCTGCTGCAAGGGAGTTTATTGATTTTAATTGTTTTACGTTAAGTTGGTTTAAAGGGAGGCTTGTAATATTTGTTCCTTTGAACCAATTTGCAATAGTTGTTGGTGAATAGTTGCCAAAATGGCTGAAATCAACACTAGTGATATCACTTGCGTGTTCTGTAATCCAGCCTGGTATTTCATTATCTGTGTTTAGATCATAAGTAAATGAATAATTAGCTCTATCATTGTCTTGATGGAACTCCAAAATATTGTTTACTACTGCTGCATAGACAGGAAGTTGAGCTACAGCCAATGTGAAATAACCATCTCTCCAATTATAAGTGTTGTCGGATAATTTATTGAAAACCTGTGTATTAAGTGAAGAACTTGCCTTGAGTTTAAATGGTTTTTCAGAAGTTCCTGTTCCACTAAAGAAACCATCAGATTTGGTAATGGAAGTGAAATTGAAATCACCTACATTTAATTCTTCCAAATCTGAACAATCTGCAAATGCATTTTTGGCAGTTGCATTTTTGTCAGTTTCTATATTAGAATTTTTTAAGAAACTGACGTTTATTGTTTTGAAGTGAGAACCTCTAAAAATATTGTCGATATTTGTTATTTTACTTCCGTTGATAGATGATAAGTCTATTTGATTAAGTGGGGCAGTTGAAGAACCACAATTTTCAAACATACCCTCTAATGAAGTTACGTTTTCTGTATTAAGATTTTCTAAGCCTTGTATTTCTTTAAGATTAGTCAAACCTGAGAAGAAATCTTTGAGAGTAGAAGGTGACCAGCCATTTATTGATTTGTCGAATATAATTGTAGTAATAGCTGTATTTCCTTTCCATTTTGGCTTACCTGAAGTTGCTTCAGGCATACTGAAAAATTTATCTCCATTCTTGTAGTGTGAGATCAGTTCAGTATTCTGTACAAATGTGATTGTGTCTCCATCTTTGGAGAGTAATCCGTAAGTCGAGGTTACTGTTTGAGCCGACAACATTGCCGGAAGCCCAATCAGCATCACCATGATGCATAAAAGCTTAGAAAATAAATTCTTTCTCATTGTGCTATGTTTTTAATTTTGTTTATGATTCGATTTTATGATTTTTAATGTGGACATTACATTGCAGGCAAAGGTAGTCTATTTTTTTATATATTACAAGTAATTTTTTTAAAAACAGACTTTATTTAATTAAAAATCATATAATTAAGTCGATTTTTGTTTCTTTTTGTGCAAAAGTATCTGCTTTCTTGCTTAATAATTTTACTTGAGATATTTTACGCTTATTTTCTGAAAATGCTTTAGCGATAGAATTTTTCTGTACAATTTGTCTGTGCTAGGTTGTTCAGAATTAGATGGTTGGAAAGATATAGTGTATCATGATTTAATTTCTAGTTGTACAATTTGGAATGATTGTAATTAGTTGATTATTAAACAGTTTTGAATGTTTGTATAAGAAATTCTGATGTTTTGTAAATATTCTTGTTTTAGCTGACTGCTTTATTAAGGAAATTAAGAATAATACGATATATTTATACATCTATAACCTATTGATTGTTAGATAAAATATTCTGTTTGTTATGTTTTTCACCTAAATGGGTGTGTATTCTTTTTTTTATGAAAATCCTTTTAATGAAAATGATTGGATTAGTTTTCTTGTAATTTATTATTACTAAATGGGAAGATTCTATGAAATGTTGTAGATAGGTATACTTTGTGGAATAACATTATATGACCTTCTTGAGATGCCGAAAAAGCAGAATGAAGGCCGGAATAAGGAATATATCTGCCATCACCCAGGCAAATGGATCGCCAAGGCAGACACCAAGGAAATGGAAGGTTGGTACCAACCAGATGCTTACGCCACATCGTGCTATCATCTCCATCACACCGCTCAGCATACTCAGGTTGCTGTAACCAAGTCCTTGAATGCTATAGCGGAAGATGGTGAGCAATCCTAAAACCGGATAAAAATAGTTGGCTATTCTCATAAACATAGCTGCATTTTGTACTACTTCCTGTTCGCCTGAGTCAACGAAAAGCATCATCATATTATCGGCAAAAGGGTAGATGATGAGGAAAGTCAAGGCGAAATATACAACCATGATCTTGATGGCAGAAAAGATGCCTTTCTTGATTCTGCCGAGTTGTTTGGCTCCTATATTTTGTCCGCAGTAGGTAGCCATTGCTACTCCGATATTCTCAAATACGCAGGTAAAGAGGTATTTGATGCGCATACTAGCTGTAAAAGCCGCTACATACGTTGTGCCGAGGGCATTGTTGGCACTTTGAAGCATAATGATACCAATAGCGGTAATCGAGAACTGTAGCCCCATCGGGACACCATTGTTGAGTAATATCGATATCCGTTTGTTGTTGTATGCTTTTTCCTCACCTTTCGGTATCAGAATATCCATTTTCTTTCGGATATACATAAAGCATAAACATGCTGAAAATGCCTGGGAGAGTAAGGTGGCAATGCCTGCTCCTGCTACTCCTAGCCCCATCCATAATATTAAAATAATATCTAGGATAATATTTACAAAAGAGGAGGCGATGAGGAAATAGAATGGTTGTTTAGAATTTCCTAATGCCCGAATGAGACTCGCTTGTAAATTGTAGGCGATGGTAAATGGAATTGCCAGAAACTGAAGCATCAGAAAGAAGTAAGCATCGTTGTAAATATCCGTAGGCGTATTGACAATCTTCAATACCCTTCCACAAAGCATACAACTTAAAAACGTGATTGCAATCGCAAAGACTATCGAGATGCGAATAGCATTACTTACATAGCTTCGCATCTTGCTAAAGTCTTTGGCACCAAAGGCTTGCGAAACAGGAATTGCAAATCCTGCAGTGGTACCATTGCAGAATCCCATGATGAGAAACATGATACTCGAGGAGGTTCCTACTGCAGCAAGGGCATCCACACCAATCCATCTTCCCACAATAGCAGCATCGATGATGAGATACATCTGTTGAAGGATGTAGCCGAAAATCAAAGGCAAGGCAAAATGGATGATGCCTTTGGTGGGAGAACCGGTTGTTAATTCGTAATTCATAATTCGCAATTCATAATTATGATGCCTTGTGAGAATGAATGATTTATTAAATACCCTTTTTGTCTAATATTTCATCATTATTAGCATTGGCGAATATTCTGGCAACTATTGCTCCACTAAGGTTATGCCATACAGAGAAGATAGCACCAGGAACCGTTGCCATCGGATACATTGCGAAATGAACGGTTGCAAGCGAGGAGGCGAGACCAGAATTCTGCATGCCTACCTCGATGCTGATTGCTGAACGTTTCTTGTGATTCAGGCCTAAAAGCTTGCCGACGAGATAGCCAAGTGACAATCCGCAAATGTTATGCAACATCACCACAAGGATAATCAAAGCACCACCCACCAGTAGTTTGGTGGAGTTGGCGGCAACAATGCAACCTACGATGAGGGCGACCATCAGTGATGAAAACGCTGGTAGATAAGGAGTAACCCTTTGAGTAACGCTAGGTAGATATTTCTGAACGAGAAATCCTATGATGATAGGCGCTATCACTACTTCCACGATGCTCAAGAACATTCCAAGGGCATCTACTTCCACTCTTGCTCCTGCAAAGAAAAGGGTCAATAATGGAGTGAGAAATGGTGCCAGAACGGTACTTACAGCTGTCATTCCTACGGATAATGCGAGATCGCCTTTGGCGAGATAAGTCATTACGTTAGAGGCTGTTCCACCAGGACAGCATCCAACGAGAATGACACCAATGGCAAGTTCGTCGGGCAATCCGAATGTTTTACTCAAAGCCCATGCTATAGCTGGCATAATCGTGAATTGAGCGATGCTTCCTGTAATAACATCTTTTGGGCGGGAGAATACTATCTTGAAGTCGTTTGGGTTGAGCGTAAGTCCCATGCCAAACATTACTAATCCAAGCATTGGTGATATCCAGGCGGTTTTGCACCAACTGAAAGATGCAGGTATAAATAGTGCTAAGGCTGCGATAATCAATACGATAGCAGCCATGTGCTTGCTGATGAAATTACAAATTACTTTCATATTTAATAATTATCAACCTCCAATTCCTTAATATATTCCCAAAGTTTCTTGTAGAATGGATGCTTGGTGAGCGTATCCTTACTTCCTAGGATGATGAGTTTCATTCTGGCTCGAGTGATAGCGACATTCATTCTTCGAAGATCGCGAAGGAAGCCGATTTGTCCCTCATCGTTTGAGCGAACCATTGAGATGAGAATTACATCACGCTCCTGTCCTTGAAATCCATCCACGGTATTAACAGTAATCAATCTCCGATATGGTTTGAAAAATTCGCGTTTGCGAATCAACTTTCGAAGATACTGAACCTGTGCGCGATATGGCGATATAATTCCTACATCGATGCGTTCCTCGAGAATGCGATGCTTACCGATTTTGGTGAAATATTTCTCAAGGGTATCGAGGGTCATCTCTGCCTCGTCCTTGTTTACGCGTCCGAACGACTCGCCAATAAAAGCTTCCTTAAACTCCTGTTTGGCTTCCTCTCCTTCGGGAAGTTCAGGAGGGGTTACCCAAATAATCGGATGGTCATAGTCGAGGATGCCGCGATATTTTATCTGAGGGGCTGTTTCCACCATTCCTTGATAGAAGTAGTCGCTCGAGAAGCGCATAATCTGCTCATTCATTCGGTATTGCACTTTCAGCAATGTCACCACCTCTGGCTTGTTCTCCACAATCCGCTCCATCAGTGTCTTTCCCAGTCCCGCTTTCAGGGCGGCAATGCTCTTTACGGTTGGGGGCAGCTGACAATGGTCGCCTGCCAGAATCACTCTCGAAGCTCTTCGCATAGGTATCCAGCAGGCTGCCTCAAGGGCTTGGGCGGCCTCGTCGATGAAGAGTGTTCCAAATTTCTGTCCTTCAAGAATTCGGTTGGCCGAACCTACTAAGGTTGAGGCGATTACACGGGCCTCGCCAAAGAGTTCGGCATTAATGCGAATCTCTATTTCGGCTGCTCTCGACTTTAGTCGCTCTAGCTTCTGATGATAGCCATCGCTTCTCTTTTTTCCTCTTCGCAATTCTCGGATAGCCTTCCGGATAGCCCAGAGTTGGGGGTAGTCGGGATGTGCCTCGAAGCGACGCTCATAGGTGAAGGAGAGCATCTGATCGTTCACTTTGGTTGGATTTCCAATGCGCAAAACATTGATGCCTCTATCTACTAGCTTCTCGCAGATCCAATCTACCGCCATATTACTTTGCGCGCATACAAGTACCTGACTTTCACGCATTAAGGTTTCGTTGATAGCCTCGACGAGGGTAGTGGTCTTTCCCGTTCCTGGAGGTCCATGAACCACTTCCACGTCCTTCGCCCAGAGCACTTCGTTCACAGCTTTCTCCTGCGATGGGTTGAGCCATGGAAACTTGGTTGCCTCGAAGCTGAAGTGCTGAGCTGGCATTTTCGAATAGAAAAGGTCGCGAAGATAAGCCAGACGGTTGTTCTTGGCATTCGTTACTCGGTCGAGAGCCTCAAACATCAGCTTGTAGCTGGTTTCATCGAAGAAGAGCTGGATGCCTACCGGATTCTCACAACTCTGCACATCGATGATATGTCCATTGTCAGGAACGACAATCACCATGCGATTTCCATCGACATAGCTCACCGTACCTGTGAAATTGAAATACGAGATTTTATTATCTTTACTTTGGAAAAAGGCGACAGGACGACCGAATTCGAAGTTATGCTCGATTTCCTCATCGCTCGTTCGAGTTACCTCGAGTGTCATCTGATTGAGCGAGTTATAGTAGCTTTTGCCAACTTTCAGCGGAAACCAGGCATCTCCTCTTTTCACTTTTCGCATCAATCCCATTGACTCGGTTTGCTTGCGGAAAGCTTCTTTCTCGGCATAATACTCAATCTGAAGGAGCATTTTCTGTCGTTGTAAAGCTTGTATTGGAGATTCTTGCTGGACCATATTGGGTGCAAAGATACTTATTTTTAATCAGAAAAGAGTAATTGGGATTTAGTATTTATGATTTGTTTTCTCATGATTTAATTGTTGCAGGATGTTGCAGCGTGATAGCAAGGTTTGGCAATAAGGCTGCAAATTTCTTCAAGAAATCGAAGAATTTCTTGCCTGGAAAATTCATGGAATGGTAATCTTACCATACTTCTCCCCCCGCTTGCGGGGGAGAAATGCAGGATAATAAGCCTTCTATGAATTATTCTTGTTAGGTGGACAATACGATTACCCCTCAATCGCCTCTTGTATTTCTTTTTCCACTTCGGCTTTTTCCACTAGATGCAAGCCTTCTGCATCCATTTTCCAAAGGTTGTCGGCTAAGCGAACAGCCAACTCTAAATCATGGGTGGAGAGCAGAATGGTCTTATCCATTTCGTGTGCCAGACGATGGAGAAGTTTGAGCATTTCCACTTTGCTAGGGAAGTCGAGGAAAGCTGTAGGCTCATCTAGAAGGATGATGGGAGTTTGTTGGGCGAGAGCCTTTGCTATCATCACTTTCTGTCGTTCGCCATCGCTCAAAGAATGAATCATTCTGCCCTTTAAATGCTGAATGCCGACAAGTGTAATCGACTCATCTACAATGCTTTTGTCGTTATCTGAAAGTCGACCGAAGAAACCTGTGTAAGGCGATCTTCCCAATCCAATCATTTCCTCGATAGACATATTGCGAACATCCGGCTTGCCTGTAAGTACCACACTTACTTCCTTGGAAAGTTCGGCAGCGGTATAGTTGTCTAGAGTGCGACTTTCTATGTAAACCTCTCCATCGAGTGCTGGTTGAAAGGCTGATAAAGTGCGGAGCAGTGTTGACTTTCCTACACCATTGGAGCCTATCAGACATGAGAGTTCCCCACTTCGGAATGTGGCATTCAGATGCTGCATCACCACCCTGGAATTGGATTTCCCTTGCTTATAGCCAGTTGAAAGATTTACGATTTGTATTGTGTCCATCTTTGATAATTAGTAATTAGAAGTTAGGAATTAGTAATTGTGATTACCTTTTTTTGAAATCTGTGACAGAAGACATGATGGGTGATGCTCCTGCATTTCTAATTCCTTATTTCCCCATGCAAAGGTAGAAATAATTTATTAAATATTACTTTGGTTTATTCATAAAAGTGACTTCGATTATTTGTGATTGAAGATGCTTCATGAATCGATGAAGCATATATACTTATGAGTGTTGCCTATATCAAAGATACATCAAAGAGGCATCAAAGATACAACAAAGAGGCAACAAAGATGCAACTCTTTTGCCTTAAAGTTGCCTCCATTTTCGGATTGCATATATAAGAACGCGCATTGCGCAAGCGCGCAAGATATAGATATAGATATATATTTCTTCTAAAGAAGAAAATAAATATAAATTATGCGCAAAGGTTGGAAACGATTTCCGTTCCACCTCAGCACATTTTGCAGAAAAGACAAACGAAAAGTTGGGACGTGTTATTTTCATATATTGCCTGCAAGATAATTGCAGGTCACTTGCATTATCATTGCAGGTCACCTGCATTACCATTGCAGGTCATCTGCAATGTGATTGGAGATCATCTGCATTATGATTGCAGGTCACTTCCAATTCATCCACTAGCTGTCAATCCCAAAAGTTATACCGTTTGTTATACCGACAAATTTGCTTTTTGGTGAAGAATGCTGTATCTTTGCAGACAGTTAGTTCAACCCACAAATTACACTCGACAATGAATTTATATCAGATTACTTCCTATCGTTACTTCAGAATTGAATACTGCATTCGCATAAATGCCTTATCGGGAAACCGTTCAAAAGTTGGTACATAAAATCCTCTCCCCTACGAGTGGGAGGAAGTAGTATGGTAAAGTTATCCATGAATTATATGCGTTATATGAGAAAAAAGCTAAAATGGCAATCATATTTACAATCTACTAAGTGATAAATCCTAATTAAAATTGTATCTTTGCAAGAAAATAGTGATATGGGAAGAAATAAGTTTTCTAGAGACGAGGTAATAAAAATCGGTCGATTATTGAAATTGAAGAATGCGGGTAATCGCTTTCAGCAGAAGCAGGTACGCCATGATTTGCGTACAGAATTCGAATTCAATATCTCTGATTTCAATGAGCCTGGAAAGGCCTTCGGACCAGATGAACTCATTGCTGCTATCCAGCGTGGAGCGATTGTTATCCTCGACGACCAGACGATTGCTGATATGAAGGCGAAACGTGCTCGTGATAAGGCTCGCGACCAGGCTGAGGCTGAGAAAATGGCGATTGAAACTGGCGAGCAGACCGACTGGAAGCAGGCGCTCGATGAGTGGAATGAATGGGAAAACAGTCAGAAATGATCGATATCTGTTGTATCGGACATATTACCAAGGATAAAATTGTAACCCCTCGAGCTGAGGTCTTTATGAATGGAGGCACTTCTTTCTATTTCGCCTCTGCCATTCATCGACTTCCGGAACGAGTGAACTTCTCATTGGTGACCTCGATGCATCCATCTGATATGCAGATAGTTGAGAGATTCCGAAAGCATGGAATCAATGTAACGATGTTTCCATCTCGACATACGGTATTCTTTGAAAATATCTATGGAGAGAATTCGGATGATCGCCGTCAGAATGTATTGGCGAAAGCTGATCCTTTCACAATCGAACAAATGAAGAATATCGATGCAACTGTCTATCATTTAGGGAGTTTGCTAAGTGATGACTTCTCAGTCGATCTGGTGGAATATCTCGCCCAAAAGGGTAGGGTTTCGATAGATGCCCAAGGTTATCTTCGCGAAGTAAGAGAGGGCAAGGTTTATGCCATAGACTGGAAGGATAAACTTCGCATCTTGAAACACACCTATTATATAAAGGTGAACGAAGTGGAAATGCAAACGCTAACCGGATTGAGTGATCCTTATTCTGCTGCCCGCAAATTGCATGAGTGGGGAGTGAAGGAGGTCTGCATCACTTTGGGAAGCGAAGGAAGTCTGGTTTTTGTCGATGATTCCTTCTATGAAGTTCCTGCTTATTCACCAAAGGAAGTCGTAGATGCCACAGGATGTGGCGATACCTATTCGGCTGGTTATCTGTGGAGTCGCCAACAAGGAATCTCTCCCCTTGAAAGTGGAAAGATTGCAGCAGCAATGTGTACTATAAAATTAGAGCATAACGGACCTTTTGAGGGAAGCTTTGAAGAGGTCGAGAAGATTATAGAAAGCTACGAGAAGGCGTGATGCAGCAAAGTACAATATCAAGTTGAATTAGATGCTAAAGAAAAGCCCTCTCCCTGAAGGGGAGAGAGGTCTATCCCCTATATTCCTCAGGAGTCATTCCCACCACTTTAATAAAAAGCTGTCGGAATCTTCCTGCCGTACAGAATCCCAATCTATTAGCTATTTCCTTATCATTAATCTCTCCTTCGAGAATCATCTGTTTGGCAATGTCGATGCGTCTCAGCGAGATATATTCGTTAAAATCCTTTCCTGTTTCGTGCTTCAGCAAATCGTTGAAATAAGCACTCGACATATTTAATTTCTGTGCAAACTGACAGGGACAAGGCTGTTTGCAGTCACTTGTTTTCTCGCTTTTAAGATAAGTATCTATAGCAGAAGTAATCTTGTGGATAGCTTCATCATTGGCATCATGACGGGTAATGAACTGACGATGGTAGAACCTAAGACAATAATTCAGGAATAGTTCCAGTTTATTGCATATCAATATCTGGGTGAATCTATCCACACCCCATTTTAATTCGTATTCAATTTCCTCAAGTCCACGTTGAAAGATCGTCTTTTCGCGAGCAGAGATATGTAGAGATTCTTTCTCTTTGTATTTAAAGAATGAATACTGCTTAATCTTCTCCCCAAGGGCAGTTCCGCAAAGCAAGTCAGGATGAAATACCAGCATATAGCCCTCGTTCGGACGGCAGCATTTGCAATGAATATCGACAGCTTTATCGGGTGAATGAAAAACTAATACCCCTTCATTGAAATCATATTTCTCTTTACCATAATCACAGCCGTTGATAGGGTGATGCAAAAGCATAATAGAGTAGCATCCCAATCTGATATCTTCATCTTCATCGGCCTTGGAAAAGTCGATGATGCTAATCAGAGGGTGTAATGTCTTTTCGTTGAATAACTTATTGCAGGAACAAACTGTATCTATATGTTTTGTATTTGTTGTCAAAGCGCTTTGCGATATTGGTTAGGGGTCATTCCTGTATTTCGCTTGAAATAACGGTTGAAATGCTGTGAATACTCAAATCCTAGTTCGTAGGAAATCTCATTAACGGTTTTCTGTGAACTTGCCAGTTCCTCTTTGGCAAGATCTATAATCTTGTTTTGGATATATTCCTGAGGGGTGCGGCCTGTTTCCTTTTTCACTAAGTCGCCGAAATAGTTTGGTGATAGGAAACACTCACTGGCGAAATATTTCACGCTTGGGAGTCCTTCCTGTTTTGGGCGATCGCCAACGAAATATTCATCAAGCAGGCGCTCAAACTTATCCAGAACATCCAGATTGGCTGTTTTGCGAGTAACAAACTGACGTTCATAGAAGCGCATACAGTAGTCGAGCAGCAGCTCTATGTTTCTGCAAATCAACTTCTTGCTGTGATTGTCGATAGGATGATCCAACTCCATACTTATTTTGTTGAGACAGTCCTTGAAGATAGTCTTTTCATCCTCACTCAAATGGAGTGCCTCTCGGGAGGAATAAGAGAAGAAATCATATTGTTTGATGTCATGTCCCAATGAGGTACCTCTGATGAGATCGGGGTGAAACATCAAACCAAGAGCTTGCGGTTTATAATCGGCATGTGGCTTGAAGTGTACCACCTGACCTGGTGCGAAAGAAGTGACGGTACCCTCTTGATAATCATAAGGTTGACGGCCATAAGTGATATCACCGCAAATAGCCTGCTTGAGCCAGATGGAATATACACCATATTCGAAAGTTGCCTCTTGACATGCCATAGCCAGATCGGCATCCTCCATATTAAAAACAGTAATAAGTGGATGCTTGGTCTCAAAACCCATCAAACGGTTATAGTCGTCAATGGAGTCAATTCTTCTGATAATTTCTTCAGCCATAATTGTGTCTGTTTATTCGTTTGCAAATTTAGTGATTAATCCTTAAATCAGCAATACCTTATTTACGGATTAATGGATATTAATTACTTACCAGCAATTAACAATTAGTAATGAGTAATTAGAAATTAGTAATTGTGATTACCTTTTTTCTTCTGTATCATTAATTGAAATATTGGAGTTATTTGCATATCATTATCAATTAGTAATTATCAATTAGTAATTATCAATTAGAAATTAGTAATTGTGATTACCTTTTTCTTCTGTATTATTAATTGAAGAATTGATGTTATTTGCATATCATTATCAATTAGTAATTAGTAATTAGAAATTAGTAATTGTGATTACCTTTTTTCTTCTGTATCATTAATTGAAGAATTGATTTTATTTGCATATCATTAGTAATTAGTAATTAGAAATTAGTAATTGTGATTACCTTTTTCTTCTGTATCATTAATTGAAGAATTGATTTTATTTGCATATCATTATCAATTAGTAATTAGTAATTAGAAATTAGTAATTGTGATTACCTTTTTCTTCTGTATCATTAATTGAAGAATTGATGTTATTTGCATATCATAATTACTAATTACTAATTTCTAATTACTAATTAAATCACGGCAAAGCCTTTATTCCCTCCCATTTTACTTTCCAGTCTTTTGGAAAACCTGGATTAGGATTCTTGTTGCCATCCCACCCTGCAGTCATGAGGGCGATAGCAGTGAGTAATCCGCCATTGCCAGGGAGGTAGCAGCGAAGACGATTGCTTTGCCAGTTATGCCCTTGTACCAGATAAGTGTTTTTCGGAACAGACATCAATAGTGCATTGATGGCATCCTCTGGATTGCCCAATCTAACCGCACACATTGCAGTCATAGGATAATCCCATCCCCAGGTCTTCTGCCAATTCCAATTCTTGATCGTCCAATCATAGGTTTGCTTCATATTGTCTTTTGTGAAAAGACGGCTATCCGGCAGCATGCCAAAAGCTCCTAGAGGCATCGGATGATCACTTGCAAATTTGTCATCTCCAGTAGGGCTGTCCGTTTGTTCTGCCCGATGAGCGATTAAAGGCGATTTCTCGGAAGTGAGATAGATGCCCTCCTTCGATGGGAGAGGAGCCAACTTGGCGATGAGGTCATCCCATTGTGGATGGCGGCACATCCCCTTTCTCACCCTCCATTGTTGTGCCATCTCCATCGCTGTCAGCCAATAGTTTAGCTCGAAAGGAGAATTGATGACATCATCCGCCTTTAAAGTTTCCTGAGCTGGTATGTATCCTCTTAGAATATACTGTTGGCGGGTAGAGTCGTACTCTGCGAAATCATACATGAATTCGGCAGTCTCTTCAACAAGCTTGCCATATTTATCCAACACCTTTCTTGCCATTACCGAGTCACTTCGATAAAGTAATTCCGCCAGATAAATGAGATGTGGCTGTTGCCAGATGAGGTAACTTCCCACATTCGAGGGGGCTTCGGCAGCACTTGGATCTGTCATCTTCATCCATCGGATACCCTTGAAGCCTTGTCGTTGGGCAATCTCCCTGGCCATTGGCTCAGCCTTGAGATACCAGCTGAGAGTATGCTCCAATGTTTCGCCATGTCCCCAAAGAGCCTGATAGGCCTGATGCCAGTAAATCATTTCGAGATGATATTTGCCAAACCAACTATTATAGGTAAGTCCTGTTTCTGCAGGAGGGTAATCCTGTCCATCATTTACTGCCATCAGATAGAGACTCTGGATGGTTCTACGCTCCAGCTCCTTTGCTCTTGGATCCTTAACCTGTGAGAAATCTACCATACCACCCTTGTTCCAATATTCCTTCCAATAGGCAACTGATGCTTGGCGAATATCTTCGAAGGAAAGATTTTCTAATCCTTTTAGCTGCTTTTCCTCAAGAGCAAACTCCACCAGATATTCTGCTTCCTTTTTAAAAACGATACTAGTCTGTCCGTAAGGCATCGCACAAGGAAGTGTTATTTTTCCAGGTTCCTTTTTCCATTTCAAATCTGTATAATAAGTAGTGCTGTCGATATTGATTTGGAAGCGTCTTTGGTGATCACCTTCGCGAATAAGTTTTTCTTCTATTTGGCCAGACTTCTCCCAATTGCTGGCATTGTCGCTATGCTCTCCTGTGGGATAAGGATACATCATTGCGATCTCCATCGGATAATGGGGAGCCTTTATCGCAATCTGCTTGCGTTTAACGTGAATACCTATCAAGTCGCGATGGGGGTGGCAAACCGTTTCTACCGTGTATCTAAAGCCATCGTGGTCGAATTGTGAATGGATGATACCCGTCCACATATCAAGCGTTTGAGAGATGTTCGATATTTTATTGCGGTCGAGTGCAAAGCCGATAGCGGCAAGATTCAGTCGGTGAGGGTTGGCACGAAGAAATTTAGTAGCCTCCTTCAGTCTGCCTTCCTGCTTGAATTCAGCAGAATAGAGTTCCTGCTGATGTCCTCGATGGAAATCATGGTTGAGCAAAACCTCTTCTGCCTTATATCCCTCCTTATTGGGAAAAGAATGCCATCCCCAATCACTCATCGTACAAAGGGGAACGCCATTTTTATAGATATCAGGAAAACTCTGGACACCCGTAAAATCGACCGTATAGGCAAAATGACCATTGCCCACCGTAAGACTTCCTAGACTATCGATAGAAGTGATGTGTGGGTTGTTGCGTTGCACAACCTTCTTTCGGTCAATTTTCTGAGCAAAGCCACTGATAGAAAAGCAGATAGTTAGTAGAAGTAGAATGAATTTTTTCATAATGATTTGCGCTTGTTTTTGCAAAGTTAGTAAAAAGATGATAGAATAAGGGGCGTTGATAAATGAAATTTGTTAACTTTGCAGTCAAATTCTAAAGAATTATGAGTAATAAGCAAATATTGTTGATTAATGATATGGCGGGATACGGCAAGGTTGCCACAGCAGCAATGCTTCCAATCCTTTCCTATTTTGGTCATCCCACCTATAATCTTCCAACCGCTCTTGTGTCGAATACACTCGACTATGGTAAGTTCAATATTCTCGATACTACCGATTATATAAAAGGTGTATTTCCAGTTTGGAAAGAATTAGGTTTCCGTTTTGATGCCATTGCTACCGGTTTTATTGCCAGTGAGCGTCAGGCTGCTATCGTCTCAAAATACTGTCTGGAGCAGGCCGCAAATGGAACTACCATCTTTGTTGACCCTATTATGGGTGATGAGGGAAAACTCTATAATGGCGTTACTCCTGCCACTATCAAGAGTATGCGCGAGATGCTGAGTGTGGCTCATCTTTGTTATCCTAACTATACTGAGGCTTGTTATCTCACTGGTAGAGAGTATAATCCAGAGGGAGTAACCAAAGAGGTGGCAAAGAGTTTACTCGATCATCTTCGCAAGATCGGTAGTAAGAGTGTTTTGATAACCAGTATTCCTGTTGATGGTCAGCCATCTGTGGTTGGCTATAATCATACAACGGAAGAATATTTCCAGTTGCCTTATACTGAGATACCAGTTCATTTCCCAGGAACCGGCGATATGTTCTCGGCTATTCTCATCGGTCATCTGCTTTATGATGAACCTCTGAAGGATAGTACCCAGAAAGCGATGGATGGTGTTTATAAACTGATAGACTTGAATAAGGAAAATCAAGATAAGAACCGAGGTATTCCTCTCGAGAAATATCTGAATATATTATAAACGAAATACCGACCTCTTTTCTGAAGGAGAGGTCGGTATTTTTTTATAATGCAATATTGAATCCGAAGGATATGGAACCATTGCTATTCAGTGGAATTCCTCCTTTGCTCATTTTGCAAAGAATTCCATCCATACCTACAAAGAAGTTGAAGTATTTGGGATGTATATTTATCATCCAACCTACGGTGGCTGTATAGCTGTTGAGACCAACATTCACACTGGTTCCCAACCAGTTGAGAGGCTCCCAGTTTCCGCTTAGTCTTTCTTCTGTCCAAGTGTGCTCACCCCAAAAACGAGTGCTGCTCAAGAGACCAACCTTCAATTGCTTATAGGAAGGAATCGTATATTCGGCAGCCAGATTCAAACGAGCACCAATTCCTGTTGTTCTACTTCCCTGGTCGCCTTGATCTTTAAGGTGGATAAAGTCGCTGATCTGATCATCGTAATCATCTGCCTGGTCATCCATCGTGTTTCCATGATCATTGCGAATAGAGGTATCGTGAAAGCCATCAAAGGTGAAAGACTTGCTGGTATTGGTGGCATACATATCGTTTTTCCAACTGATGAAGCCCAGATCGAGTAGGGCGGCACTCAGTTTCCAGGCATCATTCATTTTATATTCCATACCCAGATCTACGGCAGCTCCTAAGCCACCTATTCCGGCTCCGTCGATATCGATATCCTTTACCCGCTCATAAGTTTCATTTGTGCCCTTATAGCGGTTGGTCTTTGATACATATTTAAAACCTTTCATCGAAGTATGTGCTTGAGCATCCGCCTGTATCGTCCAGGTGTCTCCTGTCAGGTTGGCTTTTATATCCTTCATGCTCAAGTCGAAATCAGCAATACCCAAAAGCAACTTTACTTTAGCGCCCACTCTCCATTTGTCATTGAGTTGATGAGAGTGTCCCACAGCCAGTTCCATATAGCTTTGGGCATTGGCGAAAATATCACCAATATTATAATTCTGGTTGCTTGTTGAAGTTGCAAACTCGAGCAGTTCATACGGTAGCTTGAGATAAGCGTTGGATTTGGAATTCAATTCAAAGGTGTTGTAACCTCCAAAAGCCTTGAATCCAACTGATAGTAGAGCAATTTCAGCCTGAGCTCCCACTTTGTTGATGCCATTGCTGAATTTGTCGAGAGGGTCGGCAATATATGGATTCATAAAAGTGGTTTTCTTCTTGTCGCTCTGGTCGGGATAAAGTGGGTTGTCTTGCAGAACATCCTCGATACCGAAATTGCCTATCATCCTCACATTCACACTTCCCAAAGCTGGGATGGCGATGTAGTTCTGCTCATTCCCAACAGCTGGGTTGATGGCATGACGGTATTTATACTCATCAACAAAATAGCCGGAACTGAGTGCCTGAGCAGAAGCGCCTGAAGCTATTGTGAGAAAAACAGTTGATAAGATGATTTGTTTTATAGATGTCTTCATTTTCTTTTCTCGTTTTAGTTGAAATTGCCAACCAGTTTACCTACTATAGTTGTTCGTATGTTTGTAAGACTGATCGTTTGGCTTTTGGCATTGAGCACAATGTTGGTCATAGGTTTTCCCTTGCCTTCAGGATCGTTGGTATATCCCTTAATAAATAGTTTGATGCCGTTCAGCTTCTTGAAAACTTCATTGTTCTTTGGACGGAGAGTGAGGATGAGGTGGGTATGCGAAGGGCTGACTCCGTTTTCAGATGGCGCAATCTGCTGGTTAGGCTCAATGCTCAGTTCCTCAGAGCTGATGAGGTTTCCGTTGTTATCAATTCCATTTCCTGAGAAAACCATATAAAGAGGAACGCGATTCTCCACTTCCGCCTCCATTTTTAGATAGTTTTGAGTAGCAGAGGTAAGCTTTCCACTTTCTCCAATAAAGCTGATATCCTTAAGACTTTCATTCCATCCCGAGAAGGAATCCTCATAGACAATGGATGAACCTTCGTCAAAAGCGAGAGGTGCCTCTATCTTATAAGTAGTCGAAATGGTATAGGCAAAGTCCATTTTCACCTTGTCGGCATTTGTAGCCTCGCCGATAGCGACAACATTTGTAATATCGATGGAATGAGGAATTCTTTCGAAAAGATTGGACAGTTCTTGTACAAAAGATGTGATAGTATCACCTTTGGCTTTCAGTTTTTGCTTGCGCAGAGAAACGATACTGTTCTTGTTGGCGGGAATTTTAAAAGGGGGGAGGTCAACGCTCGAAAGAATATTGCCATCCTTGTCTTTTCCTACCAGCGTTCCGGTGATGCTTACGTCATCAGGAGTATCTGTTATTATGTTAAGATTGATGATTGGAGCATTCAGATTGATTACTGCTCCTGATGCCTCCATAAATTCTGGAGCTCTTCCCAAGTTGATTGTTCCAAGATAACCATGGTTGAAATGCGGTATAACCGTGCGAGTACTACCATTTACGTATTCAGGAACAGGACGACTGGAAGCTGATAATTTCTTGCCATCGTCGAAGGAGATTGCATAATCACCATTGTCTTGAATGACAACAAATTTACTGTTGTTAAGTCTAAGTACTTCATCCATCCGGATGGCTTCAGTGGAATTGTTACTAGGAAGTGTAATAGAGTCTAGTCCAAATCCCATTGTCATATCGACATTTGAGAGATCGTAAGTGTTATCAGTACAACTAGTTAGTAGTCCACAAGTGAATAAGCTAATACCTAAACTCAATAAAAAATTGAGTCGAAAGTTTCTCATTTTATTTAACCGTTTAAAAAATAGTTGCTGCAAATTTATTAAAAAGAAAGATACTTTTGGCTTTTGATTTGCTATTTAACAAAAATTTATTAACTTTGCAGCCTAATTCTGAATAAGTTACGAGAAAATGGAGTGGTTTCAACAACTCTTTAGTATACATTCATCCGTTCAGACGGTAGTCATTCTATCCTTGATTATCGCTTGTGGCTTGGCTTTAGGTAAAGTCAAGGTGATGGGAGTTTCGTTAGGCGTTGCCTTCGTGTTTTTTGTGGGTATCCTTGCTGGACACCTCGGGTTGAGCATTGATGAAGGGGTTCTCGACTATGCCGAGACGTTTGGATTGTCAATGTTTGTCTATTGTCTGGGTCTGCATGTTGGACCTAACTTCTTTGGTTCTCTCCGTCATGAGGGAATGGCTCTGAATCTATGGAGCCTTGCCGTTATCATTTTCGGAACTGTTTTTGCTTTGTTATTAGTGCCTATCACTGGTGTTGCCCTTCCTGATATGGTGGGCTTGCTTTGTGGTGCAACTACAAATACTCCTGCTCTTGGTGCAGCTACACAAGCGTTGGAGCATCTGGGCTTTGCCCGTGGAAGTGTAGCTCTTGCTACTGCCGTTACCTATCCTTTGGGTGTGCTGGGTGTAATCATTGCAATGGTGTTTATCCGTAAGGTTTTTGTTAAGCCTGTCGATTTGGAGGAAAAGCCGTTGACGGATGATGATAATACCTATATCGCACAGTTTGTTGTTGTAAATCCTGCAATCGTTGGAAAGACAATAGCCGAAGTGGCAAAAATCACGCATCTCAAATTTATCATCTCTAGAGTATGGCATGCCGATCAGGTGATAGTGCCAAAAGCTGATACTATCCTTGAACAGGGCGATAATGTCCTGGTTGTAACTATCAAGGAGGATGAGGATGCTATGGAGGTGCTTTTTGGCCGAAGGGTGGCTAAGGATTATAATCGTGACCAGATCGACTGGAATGCGATTGATGCCAATGTGGAGAGTCGCATCCTGGTGCTTACCCGTATTCAGTTGAATGGTAAGCGATTGGGTGAACTTCAGCTACGCAATACCTATGGCGTGAATGTGAGTCGTGTGATTCGTGGCGATATCAAACTTCTGGCTACGGATAATCTTCGACTGCAATATGGCGATCGAGTAACGGTAGTTGGTTTGCACGAGGCTGTAAATCATGTGGAGAGTTTCTTCGGCAATTCTGTAAAGACACTGAATGAACCAAATATCGGAAGTATCTTCTTTGGAATTATCCTTGGCTTGATGTTGGGAACTATTCCTATTCATTTACCAGGAATGGATGGTTCTATCCGTTTAGGTATTGCAGGAGGACCTATCATTATGGGTATTCTGGTGGGTGCTTTAGGTCCGAAGTTGCATTTCATCTCTTATACCACCCGAAGTGCCTCATTGATGCTCCGCAAACTCGGCTTGTCGCTTTATCTGGCTTGCCTGGGCTTGGATGCTGGTAAGGATTTCTTCGAGACTATCGTCCGTCCAGAAGGTATTGCATGGGTAGGCATTGGTTTCCTTATCACCATCGTTCCAATTATAATAATAGGTGTGATAGCCCTTCATACCAAGAAGTATGATTTTGGAACCATCTGCGGTATCCTTTGTGGAAGTATGGCGAACCCAATGGCGTTGGGCTATGCCAATGATACCCTGAAGGGCGATACTGCCAGCATCAGCTATGCCACCGTTTATCCATTGGGAATGTTCATAAGGGTGGTGATAGCGCAAATGATCATTATGTTCTTTGTCTAGGGTTTCTGCTCGAAATGAATTCGCTCACCTGTTCTCGGGTGGGTGAATTCGAGATATTCCGCATGCAGATAAAGGCGGTCGGCCTTTATGCCATAGAGTTCGTCGCCCTTGATAGGGGAATTGAATCCCTCGGGATGTGCGCAATGTACTCTTAGCTGATGGGTTCTTCCTGTTAAAGGCGATAGTTGAAGCACTATTTCGCCATTCTTTCTTTTCTCGAGAACCTTATATTCCGTTATCGCTTTTTTTCCATATTCATAGTCCACCTTCTGTCGAGGGCGGTCCATAATGTCTGGTGCCAGCGGAAGTGAGAGGGTTCCTGTCTCACCTTCTGTCAGAAGAGAAGCCTTGCTGTCAGCAGAAGGGTGAATGATGCTTCGATAATGCTTTACTATCGAATGATCGGCAAATTGCTTCTGCAGATGGATATAAGTCTCCAGGTTCTTGGCAACTACCAGCAAACCGCTGGTTGCCATATCCAATCGATGCACAATCATTGGTCCTGTTGCCTCGGGATATTTCGCCTTCAGAATGCTTAAAACCGATTCTCTGCTGCTCTTTCCTGGAACAGAAAGCATACCTGCTGGTTTGTTCACCACAACCAGATCCTTGTCATCATAGAGAATTGTAAGTTCTTGTGAGGCATTCTTTTCTAAAGGATTGTCCTCTACC